>OOCV01000034.1_pt1 | contig 158260 bp, 120 predicted proteins | sample 1671061 | NCBI WGS metagenome assembly OOCV01 (sample SAMN06348118, study PRJEB24527) | human gut metagenome | biome: human gut; feature: ankylosing spondylitis patient; material: feces | host: Homo sapiens | place: China | collected 2015-10
TTGTCCCCATATCTGTTTTGATAACCTGAAATGAATCCACTATGAATAATGTAGGATAGAATTTTACTTTTTCTATTTTTTTAAAAGGGATTTGTGGGTGAGGCAATGATTCTATCGGGAAAGGAATGTATTTGGTTTTTCCAGAGAAATAGGGTTGGTAGGCTAAATAGGATTCGTAAAGACTGGTGATGATTCCATTACAATTGTTCGCGATGATACGGTTTAATTTTCCTCTGAATCCATGCATCCAATTTATAATTGCCATTTTGTTGTCAATGGTGTCACGAAAAGTGCCATTGGCATAAAAATCATTATATCGGAGAGCGTTTTTATTTAAGCACATGTAAATCCAGTAAAAATCATATTCAAACCCTCCTAAAAATATCTTCTTGTTGTTCTTTTTAAGATATTGGAATACGTACTGAAGCAGTTCGGGTTTTAATTCTAAAAAGTAAGGGTTGACAAGTTGTACCACATCATATCCTCTGAGTTGGGGAAGGGTTTTCAGTAAATTGAACGTGTTTTTAAGAACTCCCCAACGGATTGATGACCGGTTGGGATAGAGATAGTCAGAGTTGTTTAGCCATAAATTGCTGTGGGATAATACATCGACTCTATGTCCCATATTTCTTAAGGCTTTTGCTAAAGTCCAATGTATATTGCTATACTCTCCTATTAATAAGATTTTCATAAACAGTCAATCATTATTTAATTAAATAGTTTGTGCATTGGTAGCAAGTCGTTTTGCTATTCTTATTTTTCTATTTAACAAACAAGTGTAGGCTTTAGTTCTTATTGTAGGGTGATTTTGCAATAAAAAAGGATAATTTGTCTTCTGTTGTAGCTAGTATTGTCTATGAAAATTAAATCTATCAAAAATATATATTCTTGTATTACAGAAAAATGTGTGTAGTGGAATGATTGAAAATGTATGGTTTGCAAAAAGATTTTGTATTTCAAAAAAATGAAAATAAGTCCTTCTTCAATTATGCATAGCGGTGAGAAATTGCTAAACCTTTTCTTTTAGAAGATTGTTTTCATACTTATGTGAGGTATGGTGTCCATTTTGATATGGTCTTTTGGGGAATTTATTGAGTAAAGAATATTTAAGTGTTAATGAAAGAATATAGGTTAAGAGTTAAAGAAAAAATAATGAAGGCTGATTTGGCGACAATCAGGAGGGAATATACAAAGGGTGGTCTCAAAAGGAGTGATCTTCCTGATAATCCACTTGTCCTTTTTACAAAGTGGCTGCAAGAAGCGATAGATGCGGAGGTAAATGAGCCTACGGCTATGTTGGTAGGTACTGTTTCTCCGGAAGGGAAACCGGCAATACGGACTGTGTTGTTGAAAGATTTGCATGATGGCAAATTTATTTTTTATACTAACTATGGAAGTCGCAAGGGTAAACATCTGGCTCATAACCCATCTATCTCTATATCGTTTGTATGGCATGAACTGGAAAGGCAAATTCATATAGAAGGTATTGCGGCTAAAGTATCTCCACAGGAATCAGATGAATATTTTAGAAAAAGGCCTTACAAGAGTCGTATTGGCGCCCGTATTTCTCCTCAAAGCGAACCGATAGAAAGCAGGATACAACTTATTCGTGATTTTGTGAAAGAAACCACGCGCTGGATAGGGAAAGAGATAGATCGCCCTGAATACTGGGGAGGCTTTGCTGTTATGCCTGTTCGTGTTGAATTCTGGCAGGGTAGGGTAAATCGTTTGCATGATCGTTTTCTCTATATGCTTCAATCTGATGGTGTTTGGAAAATAGAAAGACTCGCTCCTTAATCTTCGGAATAGAGAAATAATTCCAGGTTCTTTTTCAAACTGAGCCGAGAAACCTTTTGAATGTAGGTGTAAATAGGAATACTTTTGAGTAATTGAAGGCGTTGCTTTTTATATATTATATGCAAAAGGGAATAATCTATGGATTATTCCCTTTTGCATATTTATTTTTGAAGTGATGAGGAGGTTCCTGGCGGATTCGAACCGCCGTACACGGTTTTGCAGACCGCTGACTAAGCCACTCATCCAAGGAACCTTATTGTTATCAATCTTTGTTTCTCGATTGCGGTTGCAAAGGTACGACATTTTTTTTAATCTGCAAATATTTTGCTATTTTTTTCTCACTTTTCTGCATTTTTTTCGCAACCGCACTTTGGCTTGTTGTGCATAGACTTCATGGCGCAATCAGAATTACAGCATTCACACGGATTGCTATTGTTCTTTATGCGCTTGAAATACTGAAAGATACGTATACTTATCCATATTGTACAGAGGCATACGATTGCAATAACTATAATTTGTTGTAATTCCATGCTTGATAAACAAATAATTTTAGGTTTAGGTTTATTAAATGATAATACTTCCTATTTGGAATACGGTAAATGCAACAAGCCAAGCCAATCCAGTGGTGTATCCTGCTGCGAATATGGCCCATTTCCAACTGCCGGATTCTTGCTTGATTGCTGCGAAAGTGGCAATACAGGGGAAGTAGATCAATACAAACAACATGTAAGCTAATGCAACCAGTGGAGTAATGGGAATACGGTCAGAAAGATTCACATTTTCCACATCTCCTTCATTTGTGTATAATACTCCTAGTGTACTTACTACCAATTCTTTAGCGCCTACACCTGAAATAAGTCCGATTCCTAACTTCCAGTCAAATCCTAGCGGTTTGATAACAGGCTCTATTGCTTTGCCTATTTGTCCGATATATGAATTTTCTTGTTGTTCGGCTACGCTTTCATGAGTATCATGCCGTGGATAATACCCTAGAAACCAAATAATAATTGAGGCAATCATGATAATGCCTCCCATCTTTTTCAGATATTGTGCTCCTTTTTCCCATGTATGACGCATGATACTTTTAGAAGTAGGCATACGATAGGGGGGGAGTTCCATCACAAATGGAGAATCTTCTCCTTTCACTAGAAATTTACTGAAAATACGGGCCATTATTACTGCTAATAAAATACCTGCTGTATAGATACAAAGTAACATAAAGCTGGCGCAGTTAGGGAAAAAAGCACCTATCATAACTAAATATATGGGAAGACGCGCACTACAGGACATTAAAGGATTCACCAACATGGTGATTAGTCTGGACTTTCGATCTTCTATAGTACGTGTTGCCATTATGGCAGGTACATTACAACCGAATCCCATAATCAGTGGGATAAAGGACTTGCCATGCAGTCCCATCCGGTGCATTATTTTATCCATGATAAATGCGGCGCGTGCCATATACCCCGAATCTTCCAATATAGAAATAAAAAAGTATAATATGAGGATATTCGGCAGGAAAACGATAACACCGCCCACTCCACCGATAATACCATCTATCAGTAAGTCTTTCAAAGGACCTTCAGCCATATTGTTTCGTATCAGGTTGCCTAATTGGTCTACTAGCCATTCAATACCTTGCATAGGATAGTCACCCAAAACAAAGGTTCCCTCAAACATGATATAAAGAAACAGGAAAAAAATAGGATATCCCCAAATGCGATGTGTCACAATACTGTCTATCACGCGGGTCGTTTGTTCTTTTTCCAAATGATTGTCGGTGAATGTTTCTTTCAAAGCTCCGGTGATAAAACCATATTTAGCATCCGTAATAGCTTGCTCGCTGTCTTCGTTCATCACTTTACGGATACGTAATGTTTCCTTGTTGCGTATCGCTATGATTTCTTTGCCATTAGGCAGTGTAGAGATGAAATTTTCTATTTCCCTATCGTTTTCCAGTAATTTGATGGATAGGAAGCGGGTGGAATATTTATGGCGTATGTCTTCGTTTTGACTGATTGCTTTCTTGACTTCTTCGATACTGCGCTCCAGTTCAGGACCGTGGTTAATATGAATATGACGCATATATCCGCGTGGGCGGGCATCTTCCTCTTCTTTGTGGCTTCCGAATTCGTGGTCGGGTACGTAGGTTTTGTGCCAGTCTCTCAGGTCTTCCAGAATTTCAGAACGTATTTCGCCCTTTTGTGACAGGAAATCTCCTCCTTCGTAAATACCGATGATAACATGGAACAGTTTGTCTACACCTTCTCCCCGTCGGCAGACAGTAGGTACCATAGGCACCCCGATCAGCTGGCTTAATTGGGTATAATCCAATTTATTTCCGCTGGCTTCCAGCTCATCGTACATATTCAAGGCGATAACCATACGCACATTCATATCAATCAATTGGGTGGTAAGATAGAAATTACGTTCCAAGTTAGAAGAGTCTACCACATTGATAATTACATCCGGAGTTTCTTCAATGATATGTTTGCGTACATAAAGTTCTTCCGGAGTATAGGCTGAAAGAGAATAGGTTCCGGGTAAATCTACAATACGGAAATGATAACCTTGGAAGTCGAAAAAACCTTCCTTGGCATCTACTGTCACACCACTGTAGTTTCCTACATGTTCGTGGGCGCCAGATGCAATATTGAATAGCGAAGTCTTTCCACAATTGGGATTACCTACTAAGGCTACATTGATTGTACGGCGTTTGCCTTTTGCCAGTGCCACCAGTTCTGATTCGGGCACGGGTACATCTTCTGTTATGGAACCATGGTAAGGGTTTTGCATCGTGCGTGCTTCCTGCTCGCTTACCACCTCAATCATATCTGCCTCTTGTCTTCGGAGGGAGATCTCGTAACCTAGTAGTCTGTATTTTATAGGGTCTTTCAAAGGGGCGTTCAAGATTACCTCTACGGTTTTTCCTTTAATAAAACCCATTTCAACGATTCGCTTGCGGAAACCACCGTGGCCTAAAACCTTGACTATTACGCCTTTTTCTCCTGTTCTTAATTCGGATAAACGCATTTTGTTTTAAATTTTTTGCAAAGATAAGTTATTACTTAGAAGTATGCAAATTATTTAGATTGTTTTTAAATAAAGAACGGGCACTTTGTTTTTGTCTTGCAGAACTCTTATCTTTGTGCCATGTTTCATTGGAATATTCAGAAGTATATAGAGGAGAAACAACTTTTCACCTTGCATGATAAGGTGTTAGTGGCATTGAGTGGCGGGGCAGATTCGGTAGCTTTGTTGCGTGTCTTGCTTGTTTTAGGGTATCATTGTGAGGCTGCCCATTGTAATTTTCACCTTCGTGGTGAGGAATCCGATAGAGATGAAAGGTTTGTCAATGAGTTGTGTAAAGGATTAGGAGTGGCTTTGCATGTTACTCATTTTGATACGGTCACTTATGCTTCGAGGCATCATGTTTCTATTGAGATGGCGGCTCGCGAAATGCGCTATGATTGGTTCGAACAACTGCGTAAGGAGAGGGGGGGGGCTGTTATTGCCGTAGCCCATCACCGGGACGATAGTGTGGAAACTTTTTTATTGAATTTGATACGTGGCGCGGGAATCAATGGCTTGAAAGGTATTAGTCCGCATAACGGCTGCATTGTACGGCCTTTGTTGGAGGTGAGCCGTCAGGATATTTTGGATTATTTGCGTTGTTTGCGTCAAGGTTATGTTACAGACAGTACCAATTTGCAAGATGAATATATGCGTAATAAAATCCGTCTGAATATTCTTCCGATGTTGCGTGAGCTGAATCCTTCTGTCAGTGAAAGTATAGCTGAAACATCAAGGCGTCTGACTGATGTTTCTCTTATATATAATAAGGAGATAGAGGCAGGAAAAGAAAGGGTGATGGAAAAGTCCGGTCATATTCTTATTTCTCGTTTGATGGAAGAGAGTGCTCCGGCGGCTTTGCTGTTTGAGATTCTTCATCCGTTAGGTTTCAATTCTGTCCAGGCAGGAGATGTATTCCGCAGTTTGTCTGCCCAGTCGGGAAAAAGGTTTGTTTCTGCCGGATGGGAGGTACTGCGCGACAGGACGGAGTTGATTATTCGCAGGAGGAAGCTGGCGGATGAGGAAGTGGAGGAAAATGTGCCCCCGTTCCGGCTTGCAATGGAAACGCAGGAAATAATGCCAGACTTTGTCATCCCTAAGAATAAGGATACGGCCTGTTTGGATGCAGACAAGGTGGTGCTACCTCTCACGGTGCGTAAATGGCGGCAGGGGGATAAATTTGTTCCTTTCGGAATGAAAGGGAAAAAGAAGATCAGCGATTATCTGACAGATCGTAAGTTTTCTCTTTTCCAGAAAGAAAATCAATATGTGGTTTGCTCTGCAGGCCAGATTGTATGGCTGGTAGGAGAGCGTAGCGATGACCGTTTCCGGGTGACGGAAGATACGAAACGGGTACTGATTATACAGCAGTTGTGGGATAAGTAGAATTTTTTCCTTTCCTGCTTTTTCATGAATGGCAGGGAATGCTCCCTGAAATCTTGTAGCAAAAATCCGCGAATCATGCAACAAGATTTCAGAAATCACGTAGCAAGATTCGCGGATTTTGGATGGAGCTTTCCGGTATTATTTGCAATACTTCTGTATCAGTCCGTCTACCACTTCATCGCCCAGTTCTTTTGCTTTGGCAAAGTTTGCACAGGCTTCTTTGTTTTTCTTTAATTGTATCTGGCAGTATCCCAGCATGCGGTATGCGGCTGCGGCTTTCGGGTCTAAAGAGATAGCCTTTTCCAATGCTTCTATTGCTTCGTTATGTTGCCCTACACGTAGATGCACCGAACCTTTTTCCACCCACATGGCTACATCCTCAGGAGTCATTTCTACTGCTTTATTAATGTCATTGATAGCTTGCTGATACATCTTACATTGTATTTCCGCCTGTTCGCGTTGCAGATAAAAGGCGGCTGTAACCCGTCCACCGATAGCATCATAAAAAGTATCATAATCTATTACCGCTTCACGGTATTTACCTGTCTGGGCTTTTATTTCTGCCCGTTCATAGAAATAAGGAGCAGCTTCCGATGTATAAGGCTTGGTGAAACGTGCCACAGCACTATCCATCAAGGCAATAACCTCGTTCATATCTGTTCCTTCAATCAGTTGTTTGGTTTTGGCTGCCGAGTAAAATGTAGCAGCAGAGGCTATGGAAGACTGGTTCACTTTCTCATAAGCGGCGTATGCCTCAGGATATTTCTTCATAGCAAACAGAATATCTCCCTCCAATTGTGTGTAAATGGGTTGGTTGTCGGCTTGCATGGCATCATGAATGATGGAGAGAGCTTTGTCGTAACTCCAGTCACCGTATGGTTTCTTGTCACCTAAAGAGATGATGTACGAATAAATTAATTTAGCGATATTATATTGCGTCTCACTCTTGTTGGTAGTCACTTCCAGTGCTTTCTTCAGGTCAGCATCTGCCAAAGCGTTGTGTTCATCATCACTAAATCCCATATAAGTAGTGGCACGGCGTATATATCCGTCTGCGCTGTTGGGATATTGTTCCAGAAAATCGTTTAATGTGGTGATATATTCGTTCTGATTTTGTTGTGAAGATGCCATGAACAGGTACACCAATGCTTGGTCTTCTGTTTCGGGCAGTCCTTTTTTGATGCCGATTTTATTCAGTGACATGTCGTTCAAAGAAAGGGCGGTGATGCTCAGTGAGGTACCGTATGTAGCTCCGATGGCATAACTTTCCTTGGCCTCATCCGATGCGTTTTTTTGGATTAAACCTAATACTTCTCCATTGGCATTCATAATAGGGCAACTTACGGTTTTTTCGTTGGTTGTCATTGCCAGTGTATAATAATATGCCTTGTCGCCAATGGTGTCTACTTTGGTGACGGTCCCTGTCTGGCAGGTTGCCGCTTTTTGAGTCGAGTAGGGTAGCAGATAGACTGTTTCACCTACTGATGCCGGCTGTGATGCCGATTTTAATGCTATGGTCTTTTTATCGGCTTCAGTATTAAATTTTACGATGTCATACATGGAGTTGGCTCCCAAGATACGCAATACAGGTAATTCTTTACTGTCCGCGTTAATGATTACTGCGCGTTCGGCTCCTTCAAACAGGGTGTAATCAGATAATGCTGTTCCATTTTCATTGATATAGAATCCATTTCCTGTATTCTTGATTTTGTTATCTTTATCGTATGTAACGATGGAAAAAACGGCTTTTTTAGCTTTGTCGGCCCACTTTGGGGTTGCTTGTGCATAGCTTAGCTGGGTAGCTATGCCGCATGCCAATATCAAAAGTACTTTCTTCATGATATAGTTAATTGTTTGTTAACGATGATACGGTATTTTATAAAGCGGATGCCGTCTTGTCTTCTGTGAAGCCGCGTTGTTTTACAGCTTCATAAATCAGAATACCTGCGGCAACCGATACGTTCAGTGATTCTATTTTACCCATTAACGGTATTTTGATCCATTCATCGCACAGAGAAAGGTGCTCGTAGGGAACACCTGTGTCCTCGGCTCCCATAATGATACATACAGGGTCTTTATAGTTTGCTTTGGTGTAATCATAATCCCCTTTTTCCGTAGCTGCTACAATCTTGAATCCGCAGTCTTTCAGATACTTGATGGTATTAGTCAAACTTTGTTCGCGACATACGGGAAGAGTGTGCAGAGCTCCTGCGGATGTTTTCATTGCGTCAGCATTGACACTGACACTGTTTTTCGAGGGAATAATAATGGCATCTGCACCGGCACATTCGCAGGTACGGGCAATGGCTCCGAAGTTACGTACATCGGTAATTCCATCCAGCATGACGAATAAGGGTGTTTTTCCTTCTTCAAACAAGAAAGGTACCAGATTTTCTGTTTTCTGGTAGGTGACAGAGGAGATGAATGCTACAACTCCCTGATGGTTTTTCCGGGTGATACGGTTAATACGCTCCACGGGTACACGCTGAACAGGGATGAGGGTATTTTTCAAACAGGTAAACAGTTCTTTGGACAGTTCGCTCTGTATATCTTTCTTCACCAATACTTTATCTATCTCTCTTCCGGCTTGTATGGCTTCAATAACAGCGCGTACACCGAAAATCATTTCATTCTTTTCTAACATGTCTAATTAGTGGTTAATGGTTAGTGACAGGTGGTTAGTGGTAAGTGATTAATGTCTGCAATATGACAGTCCATAAATCACTTGGCACTAGCCACTTATCAGCGCCTTTGCATTGTTCAGGGCTGCCTCTGTCAAGGTAGCTCCACTTAGCATATTGGCTATTTCTTTTACTCTTTCTTCATCAGTCAAGCGGCGGATGTAGCTGTTGGTGCCTGTTTCCGTATCTTCCTTATATACTTTATAATGAGTGATGCCGCGTGCTGCAATTTGGGGCAGATGGGTGATACTGATGACCTGACGGTTTTGTTTTCCCATTTCCTGCATGATGAGTGCCATTTTCTCGGCGATGGAACCGGAAACTCCAGTGTCTATTTCATCAAAGATGATAGTAGGCAGTTTCACAGCTCCGGCTATCATGGCTTTCAGCGAAAGCATGACACGGGCAATCTCACCGCCCGATGCTACGGAAGCTACATTTTGTAATGTTCCATTCTTGTTGGCCGAAAACAGGAATGTCACACTGTCCATCCCTTTACTGTCCGGTTCCTTGCGCGGATTCAGTTCCACCACAAAGCGCACATTGGGCATACCGAGAGGAACCAGCAGGCTTTGCATCTGTTTCTCAATGTTCTTACCCGATTGGGAACGAAGCTTTGTCAGCACAGCGGCTTGCTTTATCACTTTGTCATATAGCGTTTCTTTTTGGGCGGTAAGTTCTGCTATACGGTCGTCAAAAGAAGTGATGGCGTTCAGCTTCTCATGGTAGTCGGTTTGCACAGCTATCAATTCCTCTATTGTTTGTACGTGATGTTTCTGTTGCAGAGAGTAGATTAAGTTCAGGCGTTCATTTACATAATCCAGACGGGTGGGGTTGAACTCCACTTCCTCCTGTGCGCCTGCTATTTCATGCGACAGATCTTTCAGCTCTATGTAACAACTGTCTAAACGCCCTATCCATTCCTGGGCACGTGTGTACACTCTCGCTATGTTATGCAGGGTTTGCATACATTCTTTGGTAGCGGACAACAGGCTGGCATCTTCCGAAGACATTATTTGGTCCACTTTGTACAAGCCCGCTTTTATTTCTTCGGCATGACTCAAAGTTTCGGCTTCCTGTTCCAGTTCGGTTTGTTCTCCTTCCTGAAGGTTTGCATCATCCAGCTGTTCCAGTTGGAACCGGATGTAATCTTCATCCTTCCGGCTTTGCTCGGCTTGTGTTATGAAATCGGCCAGCTGTTTGCATACGTTCTTGTACTCGGTATAAATATTTTTGTATGCTGAAAGTTCGTTGTCATTTTGTGCCAGGATATCCAATACATTCAATTGGAATCCCTCACTGTTGAGCAACAGGTTTTGATGCTGGCTATGTACATCTATCAGTTTCTCGCCCAGTTCCTTCATCTGCGCCAATGAGGCCGGCGTGTCGTTTATGAATGCGCGGCTTTTGCCCGATGCATATAACTCGCGGCGGATAATACATTCATTCGGATCATATTCCAAATCTCTTTGGGTAAAGAAAGGCTCCATCTGATAGGCGGAGATGTTGAAACGTGCTTCTACAATACATTTATTGGCGCCTTTCTTGATAGCTTTGATATCGGCCCGCTGTCCCAGTAACAAGCCGATAGCGCCTAGAATAATCGATTTACCGGCGCCGGTCTCTCCGGTGATGACAGAGAAACCGGGGGTGAAACTGATATCCAATGTATCAATCAATGCATAATTCTGTATATAGATAGATTGCAGCATATTCTTGCTCCTTTTTAATAATTTGCTGGTTTGTCAATTTGCTAATTTGTTGCGCTGTATTCCGCATGGTAATTAGCACATTGACAACGTGGCAAATTAAGAAATTATTTATTATTTACCAGTCTGTCAATAATATCTCTTGCTACTTCCTGTTTGCTTTTCAGCGGATAAGGAGTTACTCCTTGACGGTCTATAATCGTTATTTTGTTGGTATCACAACGAAACCCTGCTCCTTGGTCGTTCAATGAGTTCAGTACAATGAAATCAAGGTTCTTACGTTCCAGTTTTCCTTGTGCATTTTTTGTTTCATCATTTGTTTCCAAAGCAAATCCCACTAATATTTGTCCGTCCTTTTTCCGGCTTCCCAGTGCGGCGGCAATGTCTTGTGTGGGTTTCAGTTGCAGTATTAGATTATCTTTCTCTCTTTTGATTTTATGACCGGATACGGTTTCCGGGGTAAAGTCGGCCACTGCCGCACACAGGATGCCAGCCGAAGCTGTAGGAAACTCGCGGATGGCGGCTTCGTACATTTCTCCAGCACTTTCCACATCTATGCGGCGGATGTTAGGGTGATGGGCCTGAATCGTTACCGGTCCGCTGATTAGTGATACTTCCGCTCCACGTGAAGCGCATTCTTCGGCAAGTGCGAATCCCATTTTTCCTGAAGAATAATTGCCGATAAAGCGTACCGGATCTATTTTTTCGTAAGTTGGACCGGCGGTAATGACTACTTTCTTTCCGGCCATGTCTTGTTGTTTGGCAAAGAAAGCTTCCAGTATTTCCACTATTTTTTCCGGTTCTTCCATTCTGCCTTTTCCTACCAGATGGCTTGCCAGCTCCCCTTCTGCCGATTCTATAATGTGATTTCCGTAAGAACGGAGCGTGTCCAGATTCTTCCGGGTGGAAGGGTGTGCGAACATATCCAGATCCATTGCCGGAGCTACGAATACGGGAGCTTTCATTGACAGATAAGTCGTGATCAGCATATTGTCCGCTATTCCGTTGGCCATTTTACCAATAGTGGATGCGGTAGCCGGAGCGATAATCATGGCATCCGCCCATAGTCCCAAATCAACGTGACTGTTCCATGTTCCGTCACGTTGAGCAAAAAACTCGCTGATAACAGGTTTACTTGTTAATGCAGATAAAGTGATAGGTGTGATGAATTCTTTGCCTGCGGGGGTAATCACAACTTGTACTTCCGCTCCCTTCTTAATAAGTCCGCGAATGAGTATAGCCGCTTTATAGGCGGCTATACTTCCGGTTATACCTAGTACGATTTTTTTTCCTTTCATACTCATTTCATCATTCCCGATTCACGTAGTCTGATTTTTGTCAGTACGTTTTTCGTGTTCAGCGTAAAATCACCGTTCAGTATCCAGCTGTAGTAGCCCGGATCTTTTTGTAACACTTCGCTGACAGACATTCCTTTGTATTTCCCAAAATTAAATACTTCCACGCCTTTGTCATCATAAACAATGCGTCCGGCGAAATCTACATTCTTGTTGAAACTTGAGTATTCGGCTAGAAATGCCATATCATTTTGCAGTTCTTCCGGATAGCGGTCCAATTGGGATTTCAGTACTTCGTATGTGGCGCGTGTGTCGGCTTCGGCTGTATGGGCATCTTCCAGATTCTTGCCGCAATAGAATTTATAGGCGGCAGACAGGGTACGCTGTTCCAGTTTGTGATAAATTACCTGCACGTCAATGAATTTTCGTTTCATCATGTCAATGTCTACTCCTGCGCGCAGGAACTCCTCAGCCAAAACCGGAATGTCGAAACGATTGGAATTGAAACCGGCCAGGTCACATCCCTCAATGTCCCGGGCTATCTCTTTTGCCACTTCCTTGAAGGTAGGGCAGTCTGCCACATCTGCGTCATAAATACCGTGGATAGCAGAGGATTGTTCGGGAATGTGCATTTCCGGATTGATACGCATGGTCTTCGTTTCTTCGTTGCCGTTTGGATACACCTTCAGATAGCATATTTCCACTATTCTGTCTGTGTTTATATTTGTTCCCGTTGTTTCCAAATCGAAAAAAACAATAGGATTCTTCAAGTTCAATTTCATTTTCAGCTTGTATTATATATTGTTTTTCCACCACATGGTGGCGTGTCGTTTTTAGTCGTTCAGCATCATAGGCATCAGCAGCATCAGCAGGTCTTCGTTCTCTTCCTGCTCTACAGGGACAATAACGCCCGCACGTGAAGGATCAGCCAGTTCGAAAAGTATTTCCTGTGCTGAGATATTGTTTAAAATATCAATCAGGAATGTTGATTTAAAGCCGATGCTCATGGGACTTCCTGTATATTGGCAAGTCAGTGTTTCTTCTGCTGAGGTGGAGAAATCAATGTCTTGTGCGGAGATCTGGATCTGATTTTCACTGAGGCGGAGTTTTATCAAACTGCTTGCTTGCGATGAGAATACAGATACACGGCGGAGCGCACTGATCAGCGTCATGCGGTCAATGGTGGCCTTGTGAGGATTATCCTGCGGAATTACTGAGTTATAGTTTGGATAGCGTCCTTCGATAAGACGGCATATCATACTGTAGTTTTCTAATGTAAACGTAGCGTTACGGTCGTCAAAATCAATTTGCACATCTCCTTGTTCTTTCGGTAACAGGTTCTTCAACAGGGTTGCCGGCTTCTTGGGCAGAATGAAAGCGGCTTTTTCATCGCCATGTGCCACAAATGTTTTATTGCGTACTAATTTGTGCCCGTCTGAGGCTACGAAAGTGATGTCTTCGGTAGTGATATCAAAATAAATACCATTCATTACCGGACGTAACTCATCATCGGCAGTAGCGAATAAAGAACGGTTGATACCAGCCAGCATCACCGGAGCGCCCATCGTTACGTGTACCGCATTTGCGCCTAATGCGGGAGCTTGTGGATATTCGTCGGCATTTTGTCCCATCAGGCTGTATTTACCATTCTGATATTGTACGGTGATTTCCAGGTTTTCAGTATTTACCAGGAAAGTAAGTGGTTGTTCGGGTATTTCTTTCAGGGCTTCGAGTATGGTTTTTGAAGAAACGGCAAAGCGTCCGTCACCGTCACTTTCATTTACTTCCAGTGAAGTGGACAGGGTCGTTTCGCTGTCAGAAGCAGTGAGAGACAGCGTTCCGTCAGTTAGTTCCATCAAAAAACAATCAAGAATAGGTAACGAATTTTTAGAGTTGATAACTCGGCTAATAGCTTGTAAATGACTGAATAATCCAGTACTTGAAACGATGAACTTCATAGTTTTATATTATTATATTTATATTCTATATCTCTACATTCATTTAACTGCCAAAGTTACGAAAAGATTATGGTTCAAGCGCAAAAAATGGCGAAAAAATTAGTTTACTCGCAAGGAAAAGTGTACTTTCGTGGCGAATTTAAATAACGTAATATGGAATTAGCAGGAAAAGTAATAGCAGTCCTCGAACCGAGAGGAGGAGTTTCAAAGACAGGAAATGAATGGAAAGTACAAGAATACGTAATTGAAACGCATGATCAATATCCTAAAAAAATGTGTTTTGACGTATTTGGAGCAGATAAGATAGCGCAATTTAATATTCAGGCAGGTGAAGAGTTGAATGTGTTTTTTGATGTGGATGCCCGCGAGTGGAATGGGCGTTGGTTCAACAGTATCCGTGCGTGGAAAGTAGAGCGTGTGGGTGCCCAGGGGCCTGTTGCGCCGGATGCTCCGTTTCCTCCCATGAATGCTGCTCCCGCTGCGCCGGTAGACTTTGCCGCGACAGACGAGAAGGATGATTTGCCTTTCTAGAGAATAGGAGATTCTCATAAACATAAATAAGCCGGTAGGGTCCGTGAAAGGGAGATATTCAGTAAATGTCCCTGTAAAATACAATGGCATATGAAGATGATAGAGTATAATCACTTCATATGCCATTTTTATTGTCATTTTTCTCTATATTCTAATATACTCTTATCGGGCAAGCTATGAAGTTCCGGAAGAAGTTTGATGACCTCTTCTGATTCTTTCAGTAAACTCATATCATGCTGCTTTCACCGTTCTGTTCCTGATCTTTTCAATCATCAGTATGGCATTTGCCGTATGTATTCCGAAGAAAATCCACAGGATTTCCGTCTTCCTGTTCCGTGCCTTTATCCTTGCGAGCAAGTAATGTTGCTTTTGAGTACCGAAGCTCCCTTCAAGCCGGGTGGCCCTTTCTTTTGAGAGTTCACTTCTAAGCACCTTCCTCAAAGGCTCATTTTTTGCCGCTCTTCCCTTGCGCACAAAGGATGTGGATATTCCATATTTTGTACAGAACTTCCTGTTGGCATTATTGGCGTATATGGAATCGGTAGCCACACACCTTACCCTTACATTCATCAACTTCTGATGTATACGGATACAATCTTTTAGACGTATGCCCTCATTGAATGCCTTGAAAGAGATGTCTCAATAAACGAGATTCCGTCTATCTGTATATTATTAACCTTTGCACCGAACTCGACAGATTTTGTCTCCTTGCCCCTTACGATAGGGCGTACGTAATAACGGTCAATACAGACAATACGGTCACTGATTTTCCTACCTTCAAAGAGTTCCTTTTCCTGTACAAGAACCTTTCTGATTATGGAAAGCCGTTTCTGATAATCCTGTGTATATGTGAGTGAAGAGCCGTATTCTCTGTGAATGTCATCCCGTTGTATGATGAGTTTTTCCAGGAGTCTAATCATGCGACATTTCAGCATCCTTGTCCTTGAGACCTTCCTCTTTCTTTTCTTGCAATAGGACAGATAGGATACCGCAATATCCGTATATTTGTTACGGGGACGTCTTATACCAAGATCTCTACAATGCTGGCAGATATGCCGATAGAGCCATTCGATCCTTTCCCAAAGGAGCTTCATGTCCGTAGGAAAACGCATATGACTTTCATAACATGTGATATCGGTCATACACACGTGAAGATTCTCAAGATAAGGCTTCCAGTGTGAGGCAAGGATTCCCTGAAGGAAGTCAATGTCAAGACGGGATGCAATCTCATTACGGACAGCACTGATTATCTTGTAGTTCGTTATAGGGCAGGACGGGGCTATCATGATACCACAGAACAACTGATAGTGTATGTTTCCGTTAAGATGTTCTACCAGTAACCTATCAGAGAATCCGGTGTAAGCTAAGCCTTCAGTACCATAAGGGCTATCTTTGCGGAAGGACTGAAACTGTTCCTCCACCCCAAGTGAGATTGTGAAAGGCCTATCTCTTTAGCTATGCTCTCAAACGGAAACACCGAATGAAGGCTGCCAAGTTTACTCTCATGAAAACTCTTACGATATTTTTCCAGAATATCGAATTCTGTAAAACCCAAAGTAGGATGAATTTCTGAAATCTTTTGTATCTTCGCCATATCTTAATTGGGATATTTCCCCCCCCGTCTTGGCCGTCAAACCGTATTTTTGGGGGAATATTTAAAGATACAAAAAAGCCAACTAATTCGCAATACTGTAAGTATGAATTAGTTGGCTAATTTTATATGATTTACTGAATATTCCTAATAATTCATATATTAATTATGGTTTTATTTTCTTTCCTTTTTGCGTTTTTAGTGCTTCTTATTAATAGCCTATTTTGACGGAAGAAACATTGTCATTAAGACCATAATCTCCTAAATTAGGAACATCTTTAGTATAGGTGTTATTCCATCCGGGACCGTCTGCTATTAAGAATGCATATGTACGCCCACCATAATTTTTGTCTGCATATAATCTTACTGTTACTGCTGAGGTTGGAAAACCGGGACTGGTTGTTGATGCTTTGAAAGAACTAATACAATTATCAAAGCTATAGCTATTTAAATCAGGATAATTACCTGCGCCTATTTTTAATTCAGCTCCGTTGTAATTTGTATCTTTATAAAATGTAGCTTCGGCTGCAAGTCTACTTGCTCTTGTTGTTTTTGTGTTAATGTTTAGTGTTTTGTTAAATTCACTTTCGTTATCATAGTAAGTAATTATTCCGGCATTGAAAAATGTAACAAGGATAGGGTTTTGATCAAGTTTTTCTGCCGTTTTTTGAACTTCTTTGTCTATGTAAACAATAGAAGAATCATTTGTGTAATTGAATTCCGAGGTGTAATTTTTTCCTTGGTAATTAAATGTGGTAGATCGGGCTAAATTTTTAAGTGGTGTGACTTGTTGTCTAACTTCCACTAAATCATCATTGTTGCTACATGCACTAAAGCATATGAGCATCACGCTCAATAAAAAGCTTGCTAAATTTTTCATAACTATTATTTTTTATTGGTTAATAAATAAGCACTTTCAAATATATGGATTTTATTGTAGAAAATAAAATAATTTTGATTCTTTTTTTTATGAAAACAAGCTTCCTTTTGGAGAAGACAAAATAATAAGATTTATATGTGTTGTCTTGATGAGATGGAACTTTCCGAAAATTGTATATGTTTGAAGAGTAAATGCCATTATTTGCGAAAATAATGGCATTTACTCTTATTGTTAATTATAATGTTTTCATTCTTAAAATGTTGTATAGAAAATTTGCATCTTTAATTTGTTTTTTTCGTTTGTGCCTCCTTTTAGTGCCGCACTTTCCATGTCTAAACTATTGGATATAGCAACCACTTCATTGTTTGAGTTACTTTCTACTTTAACAGGAATTAATACAACTTTATTCCAATCTGGATTCTCGGACTCCCATTTCTTCCAGTCTTCCTCTTTATTAGGATTTCCTCCTGATGCTATTATCTCTCTTTTCCGCTCTTCAATACAATAAGTAATTAAAGGGGCAATGTTAGTAAAAGTGTATGTATTATTACTACTGCTATATTGACTTAAAAAAGATGTTTTGTTATCAGTGATCTTGTTTTCCTCAAAAAATGAGAACATATCCTGTTTTCTAACCATCAATACATATTGAGGTATATTCATTGGATATTTGGACTCCTCTTCGTTATAACGGGTAAATGATACATTCACACCGTTTAGAGTGTCATTTTTGTGCTCGCTGTAAATTTCTGCAATGGGGAAAATTGCTTCGGTGAAAATACCTGCAGGGCTTTTTATATAAGTACGATTGGGATTTTCAACTAAGTCATTAAGTCTGTTGTCATTCTTAAAGTGGTTGGCTTGTATTACTTCCTTGGTTGCGGCAAAATCATAAAATCTAGAGGATAGGGAATCTTTTTTTCCTGAAGAACTTTCCAGCATGAGGTCATAATATAGGCGAAGCGTTATATTGTTTATATACAAAATAGTACCATCTCCATGAGTGGATTGTACGTAAATACCTTTTAATACATTTTTGATAAAAGCACTAGCGTCTTTATAATAATTTTTGTCTTCTTTGTACTTGTTATACATGAATTCTCCTAATTCTTTAGGTAATTTGACGGCTTGGGTTATTACCCTAGTGCCAGAGTAAGTGTCGTCCATTGCAGAAGGACCAACGGCAGAATATGCTTTTAAGGCGATAGGTTTAGCTTGTTTATTATAATAATCCGAAGGATTTACACTTGTATAAAAAGTGTTTATGTCTTTTTCTGCAATAACCTTGTTTAGCGTATCAACTTGTAAACGCATACCGTTTAAAGAATCACCGAAAAAAGTAGAATATTGTAAAAATAGACTAAGACCTGTGATATCTGTTATATTTTCTTCAAATTTGAAGTTGTCCATACAGGTGAACTGTGCTATAAAATCGGCAGTAAATTCTCCAAATTGCTCATCGGTATATCGTCCTAAATATGCAGTACTGGTACGTGCATAAACAGAGTCGGCCAACAGAGATTTGGTGGTAAACTCATAACTGTCTGTATTTGCCGGAATCTTATCTCCACCGGGGATAAGATCGGTCCCGATGCCGGTTGTTGAATCATCGCAACTATAAATCAGTGCTGCCAACAACAATGCGCATAAGTATTTGATTTTCATCTTTATTATTCTTAGTGAGTTATTTCTTTTCAAACCCCCATACTTTGTCATAGAACTCATTGAAAGCATCTACATAGGTATCGGCAGGCTGATAGTCGAGCACAGGCACACCCGATTCACGGGCGAACTTCATGACATTCTCATTCACTTTCTCGCTGTTTTGTATCACACCATCAGAGTAGGCAATGGCCAGTTTGCACAGTTCCTCGTAATTTGCCGGAGATTTGACGATGCTTTCCACATCATTCTTTTCAATGCTTTTCAGCATGAGTTTTTCAGTCAGATTACCTTCGCAGTTCGATTTGAATTCATCCTCAAACACCGAAAATACTACTTTTGAGTCTCTGAATGACGGCTCATCTTGATAAGCCTTCTTAATATAAAGGGGCACAAATGCACTCATCCACCCTTGACAATGGATAATGTCCGGACACCAGCGTAATTTCTTTACCGTTTCCAATACGCCGCGTGCATAAAAAATAGCACGTTCGTCATTGTCTTTGTATTCTACACCATTTTCGTCAGCTACCATTTGGCGGTGCTGGAAATAGTCGTCATTGTCAATGAAGTAAACCTGCATACGTGCAGCTTGGATAGATGCTACCTTGATAATCAGCGGATGGTCCGTATCGTCTATGATTAAATTCATGCCGGACAGGCGGATGACTTCGTGTAATTGGTTTCTGCGCTCATTGACATTGCCCCATTTTGGCATAAAAGTTCTGATTTCTCTGCCTTTTTCCTGAATAGCCTGAGGAAGAAATCTTCCCATGTTTGCCATTTCGGATTCGGGAACGTAAGGGGTAATCTCTTGTGTAATAAATAAAACTTTATTTGCCTTCATCTTAACTTTTTGTTGCTCATAATCATTTTGCAAAGATATAAAAAAAATAGATGAGAGTGGCAAGAAACGAGGAATAATAATTCCTTATGATATGTTAAGTGGCTGGTAATTAGTGGTTAGTGATTGGCGGTTAATGGTCAATGCCTTGCGGAATTAGGTGAAAAATGGGAAAGAACAAGTGGCTGGCCGGTAGCTGAAGAGGGCTTATTGCGTCATATCTGCAAGGTATTAACCACTTATTACTAACCACTCATCATTAATTAAAATTCTTTTTTTCTTCGTTATCTCCCAAATAATGGTTTACTTTGCAGCCGTTTTAAATGAAACTACTCAAACAAAAGAGATAAAAAGATGAAGTTAGTTCAAACAATCAAAGAGCTTCAGTCAGAGCTGGATGCCCTGCGCAGTGAGGGAAAGACAATAGGTCTGGTGCCTACAATGGGTGCACTCCATGCCGGACACGCTTCGTTGGTGAAACGTGCTGTTGCAGAAAATGATGTAGTGGTGGTAAGTGATTTTGTAAATCCTACCCAGTTTAACGACAAAAATGACTTGGCAAAATATCCGCGTACATTGGATGCCGATTGTGAATTGTTGGAAAAAGTAGGAGCGGCTTTTGTTTTTGCTCCGTCTGTAGAAGAGATTTATCCTGAGCCTGATACCCGGCAGTTCAGTTATGCGCCGCTGGACACAGTGATGGAAGGCCGTTTCCGTCCAGGACATTTTAATGGAGTATGCCAGATAGTGAGCAAGCTGTTTATGATTGTAAACCCTACCCGTGCTTATTTCGGCGAGAAAGACTTCCAGCAATTGGCTATTATTCGTGAAATGGTGAAACAGATAGGGTTCAACGGACTGGAAATTGTAGGTTGTCCTATTGTGCGTGAGGAAGACGGGCTGGCATTGAGCAGCCGCAATGCACGGCTTTCTGCGGTGGAAAGAGAGTATGCGCTGAATATTTCGCAAACTTTATTTAAAAGTTGTACTTTTGCAAAATCTCATCCGGTCGCTGAGACTCAGAAGTTTGTAGAGGATGCGATTGCTGCCGCTCCGGGTTTGCGTTTGGAATATTTTGAAATAGTAGATGGCACTACGCTTCAGAAAATAACGGATTGGGAAGATACGGATTATGCAGTAGGTTGCATTACGGTATTTTGCGGAGAGGTACGTTTGATAGATAATATAAAATATAAGGGATAGTGATCGTTAACCATTAGAATTATGATGATTGAGGTATTAAAATCGAAACTGCATTGTGTCCGTGTAACGGAAGCCAATTTGAACTACATGGGTAGTATTACGATTGACGAGGACTTGATGGATGCCGCCAACATGATTGCCGGTGAGAAAGTGCACATTGTGGATAATAATAACGGCGAGAGGTTTGAAACTTATATTATTAAGGGTGAGCGCGGTTCGGGATGTATTTGTCTGAATGGGGCTGCTGCCAGGAAGGTACAGGTGGGTGACATTGTGATTATCATGTCATACGCCATGATGGATTTTGAGGAAGCTAAATCGTTCAAGCCGACGGTGGTTTTTCCCGATTCGGCGATGAACAAGATTGTATAACGATATTTTTGTTCGGTAATCCAAAAGCCCGGTAGACGTGAGTCTGATACGGGCTTTAATTTTTGTATCCGCAATCATAGGGCAATAAACCTTCTTTATTATCCGGTGGTATGATTGCGGATAATCTTTTATATAGATTTCTCCTTGATAAGTCCTGTCCGGTAAGCCACCAGCAATTTCTTTAAATCGTTAATCTGTGTCACCAGTTCCCGTCCTTTGTCAGTGTCCTTTACCATCATGCGTTGGGTGCTCATTTCTACTATCTGGGTGCTCGATTTGATATCCTGCCCTTCTTCAATGGCTTTTTGCATTGAGGTGAACGGTTCGTGCTGTACCAGTTGGAATCCGCGCGAATGGTATACCAGTGTATATCCGGCAATTCCGGTTTCCGAATGATACGCTTTAGAGAATCCTCCGTCTATGACCATCATCTTGCCGTTTGCTTTTATCGGATTCTCACCTTGGATGGTTTTTACGGGTACATGTCCGTTGATGATATGGCGGTGTGTTCCTATCACTCCGAACTCGTCCAGCAGCATATCACATACTTTTTCTTCATTGCGCAGGCTGTAATAGTGACCTTTTACTTCCTTGTGTAACTCTTTCTCTTTTAAAAAGTAACGTTCAAAAGTAGCCATTTTGTCTTTGTCGAAAGCAGGGGAGTCTTTGCCACACCACAAGTACCATACATAGTCTACGGCAAAGGGTCTGTCCTCGTTGTCTTCCTCAGCGAAGAAGGCGGTACGGATCAAGTGCCCTACCTTTTCCAGCAAGGCTTTTCCTTTGTACATTTTTCCGGCTATGGACACATCTTTCAGCGTACCGTCGGCATTCAGGGGTATGGAGGCGTGGAACAGCAGATTTGAGTTGCTCACCGTGTACATACATCCGTAACGGAACAGGCAGCGGATATGTTTTTTCAATTTCTCACTGCTGACAAACGAACGATGGAGTTTGTTCATAATCTCCCGTTCTTCGTCTGTCAGCTTATAAGGATCGGCAGGATTTACCGTAGGAAGAAAGCTGTCTTTCAGTTCATATTCTTTTCCATTGGGCATTGTGATAGTCTTACGCTCAAAATCTATACGGTGTAGCAGCATACGGTCGTCCATCTCGAAATCGGGGCGGCGCCTGATAATCTCTGCTTCCAGCTTGAACTGGATAACACTGATTGCTTTGTGCATCTGGCCTATCATGCGCAGTGTCTTGGCATTGTAAGTACAGTCTTCTTTCTCTACTTTCGGTCCGAATAGGGTGCAGGGATCGTCTGCGTATGTTTCCATGGCAAAGGTGGCCAAGGGCAGAAGGTTGATGCCATATCCATCCTCCAAGGCGGCAAGGTTGCCATAACGCATGGCCAGGCGTAGCACGTTTGCCATACAGCAGTCGTTGCCGGCTGCGGCTCCCATCCATAAAATGTCATGGTTTCCCCATTGTACATCGAAATTATGATAATCGCATAATATGTCCATAATGCGGTGGGGGGCGGGACCACGGTCGAATATATCACCCAGCACATGCAGTGTGTCTATGGTGAGCCGTTGGATGAGGTTGCATAAAGCAATGATAAAGTCATCGGCGCGGCGGGTAGAAATGATGGTGCTGATGATGACGTTAATATACGCCTGCTTGTTGGGAACCATTGAGTTTTCGTGCAACAATTCCTGAATGATATACGAGAATTCTTTGGGAAGTGATTTCCGCACTTTGGAACGGGTGTATTTGGAGGATACATTCTGGCATACACGTACCAACTGGTTCAACGTGATGACATACCAGTCGTCCAGGTCCGTTTCCACTGCTTTTACCAGATCCAGTTTTTGTTCCGGATAATAAATCAGCGTACATAGTTCTTTTTTTTCGTTCTCGCGCAGGGTATTCCCGAATATTTCATTTACTTTTCTTTTGATGGCCCCGGAAGCATTCCGCAATACATGCTGGAATGCCTCGTACTCTCCGTGCAGGTCGGCAAGGAAATGTTCTGTACCTTTAGGCAGATTCAGAATAGCTTCCAGGTTGATTATTTCCGTACTGGCATCGGCTATAGTGGGGAAACTATGCGACAGCAGTTGCAGGTATCGCATATCTTTCTGTATGGTTTCCGGGGTGATTGAATTATAAGCGTTCATGGCTGGAAATTATATAAAAAACATGAGTATTAATTGGGCTATAATGACCCGGCTGAACATGGACAGCGGATATACGGTGGCATAACTCACCGCCGGATTATCACCGGGTAACGTGTCATTGGCATAGTTCAATGCCATAGGGTTTGCCATGCTTCCACACAGCATACCACAGGTGCTTCCGAAGTCGAGGCGGGTCATGCGGAGGGCCACTAATGCCATGATGACTACCGGGATAAAGGTGATGGCGAAGCCTATAGCTATCCAGATGGCTCCTTCGGGGCGCATCACTGTCTCGAAGAAATGTGCACCTGCATCTAGTCCCAGGCAAGCCAGATAGAGAGATAACCCGATACCGCGCAGCATCAGGTTGGCACTCCGGGTGGTATAAGTGATGAGGTGGAAACGGGGACCAAAGCATCCGATAAGAATTCCTACTACGATAGGTCCGCCTGCCAGGCCTAATTTAACGGGAGTGCTGATGCCGGGGATGGCGATAGGGATGGAGCCTAGTATCAATCCCAGTACAATACCTATAAAAATGGCGGCAAGATTAGGATCCTTCAGCGTTTTAACCGCATTGCCTAATACTTTTTCCACATTCTCTATGGCTTTGGCTTCTCCCACCACGGTCAGCCGGTCGCCCAGTTGGAGGATCAGCCCCGGTGTGGCAAGTAGTTGTACCCCGCTGCGCATCACACGGCTGATGTTGATGCCATAGCTGTTGCGCAGACGTAAAGAGCCTAGTTTTTTCCCGTTTATTTCGGGGCGGCTGATAACGATATGTTTGGAAATCAATTGGCTGTCTATGGCATTCCAGTCGATGTCTTCTTTATTCCAATCCTGGCTTTCCTGTTCGCCGAAAAGAATCGTGAGCGAGGGAGCGTCCTTTTCGGTGGTGATAACCAGCAGACGGTCATTCTCTTTCAGGATTTTTTCTGAAGTGGGGATACTTACCGTGCCTTCCCGCCATAAACGGGAGATAACAAATTTAGGATAGCTTAATAAAGCTACTTCTTTTATGCTTTTATTGAAAATGGCGGGATTGTGCACTTTGAAGGTGGCAATGAATGTCTGATTGGTGTCCTCGTGTTCGTGAATGTCGATATCTGAGGGACGAACAAATAATTTGCGTACCAGCAACATGGCCAGAATAACACCTACCACTCCCAGCGGATAGGTTACGGCGCAACTTAACGCTGCGCCACTGGCGGGTTCCCCCATTTGTTTCAAAGTCTGTTGGGCGGCCCCCAAAGCGGGAGTATTGGTGGTGGCTCCACAAAGGATGCCTACCATATCGCTCATCGGTATGTCTCCCAGTTTGCTGAAAAGCACCGTCATGACCGTACCTGTCAGAATAACGCCCATGCCCAGCATATTGAGCTGTACACCGCCTTTACGGAATGAACTGAAAAAGCCGGGACCTACCTGCAATCCTAGTTCGTATACAAAAAGCACAAGACCGAAACTCTCGGCGTAATTCAGCATATTCGAGTCGATTGAGAATCCCAAGTGTCCGGCCAGAATACCGGCAAAAAAGACGAAGGTAACTCCCAATGAAATGCCAAACAGGTGGATCTTACCTAAACCGAGCCCCACAGCAATGATAATCGAGAGGATTACAACCGCCTGTAAAGGCGTGTGTTCAAAAAATAAGCTATTTAACCATTCCATATTGCAAAGATAGTACATTTTTAAGTTCTGCAAGCGATAAATAGGTATTTATGGATGGAACATGACTCATCTCGTTCTATAAATGATTCTTTTCCTCCAGCCACGCATCAATCAATTTTCTTGCCAGACTCAGCTTTTTGGGTATCTCCGGCAAATTGTCTTTGGTATAGAAAGCGCCGGCATTCAGTTCTTCTTGTTGTAATTTGATGTTTCCGCTTTCATAATCGGCGGTGAAGCCTATCATGATTCCGCTGGGATAAGGCCACGGCTGGCTGCCGAAATATTTCAGGTTTTTGATATGGAGTCCTGTTTCTTCCAGTACCTCGCGGTACACACACTCCTCCAAAGTCTCGCCCGGTTCAAGAAAGCCGGCTACCAAACCGTTGAAAGTTCCCCGGAAGTTGCGGGCGTGGACCAGCAGTATGCTGTCTCCCCGGCGTATCAATACAATGATGGCAGGAGAGATGCGCGGATAAATTTCCTGACGACATTGGGGGCATTTTTTAGCAATTGGAGAAATCTGTACGGTAGGCACGCCGCACATGGGGCAATAGCGGCTGTTCTTGTCCCAATTCAGTATCTGGAAGGCTTTGCCACCCACATTGTACTCTTCCCAAGGCAATACGTCGTATGAACTCCGGAGATCCATCATCAGGTGGCGGTCATTTTCGCAGCCGGGCACCGGGGCGTGTACGGAGAAAGTTTTGGCAGTGTGTCCCTCTATCTCTCCGATGGTGTGGATAGTGCTTCCCACCGGAACAGGCATGGGAGGCTCTGTTCCGAAAGGTATGGTGTACATTCCGTTCTTTTTCTCTATCAGCAGCTGATCCTTATAAAAAACGAACCAGCCGCAGGTTTCTATATCTTCTTCCATATTCTTTTTTACCTTGTTGCAATTATTGATTCAATCCTTTCATAGTGAGCTGGATGCGCTTGCGCTCTAGGTCTATGCTCATCACTTTCACCCGTACATGCTGATGGATGCTGACTACGGTGGTGGGGTCGCTCACAAATTTGTCGGCCAGTTGTGATACGTGCACCAGACCCTTCTCTTTGATTCCTATATCTACAAAGCAACCGAAGTTGGTAATATTGTTCACAATGCCGGGCAGTTCCATTCCTTCAGTCAAATCCTCTATGGTCTTTACATTCTTGTCAAATTCAAAAACTTGGATTTGTTGCCGTGGGTCGCGTCCCGGCTTGTCCAATTCCTGTATGATGTCTGTCAGGGTGGGAAGCCCCACTGTCGGGGTGACATACTTCTTGATATCAATCCGGCTGCGTAGTTCTTTGCTCTTTATCAGTTCGTCCACGGTGCAGCTCAGGTCTTTGGCTATCTGCTCCACTATGGGATAGCTTTCGGGATGCACGGCCGAGTTGTCCAGCGGATTCTTCGCTTGTGGGATACGCAGGAACCCTGCGCATTGTTCAAACGCTTTCGCTCCCATCCGGGGTACTTTCAATAACTCCTTGCGTGAACTGAAGGGCCCGTTCTCGGTGCGGTAATCCACAATGTTTTGAGCCAAGGCAGGACCTAGCCCCGATATATAAGTCAGCAGATGACGGCTGGCGGTATTGAGGTTCACACCTACCAGGTTCACACAACTTTCCACCGTCTGGTCCAATGATTTCTTCAATAAAGTCTGGTCCACATCATGCTGGTATTGTCCCACTCCGATAGATTTGGCGTCTATTTTCACCAGTTCGGCCAGCGGATCCATCAATCGGCGGCCTATGGATACGGCTCCACGCACGGTCACGTCGTATTCAGGGAACTCGTCTCGGGCGGTTTTCGAGGCCGAGTAAATGGATGCTCCGTCCTCGCTTACTACAAATACTTGCAATTCACGGTCATAGCGTTGTGAAGTGATGAATTGTTCTGTCTCACGGCTGGCGGTGCCATTACCTATGGCGATTGCCTCTATCTGATATTGTTCTACCAATTTCACGATGCTGCGGGCTGCCTGTGAGTATTCACTCTTGGGCGGATGCGGATAAATGGTTTCATTGTGCAGCAAAGAGCCTTGGGCATCCAGACAGACTATTTTACATCCGGTACGGTAGCCGGGATCAACTCCCATGACCCGTTTCTGTCCTAAAGGGGGAGCCAGCAGAAGCTGTCTCAGGTTTCCGGCGAAGACGCGGATTGCCTCCTCGTCGGCTTTCTCCTTGCTCAAGGCTGAAAATTCGGTTTCGATGGAAGGCTTCAGAAGCCGCTTGTACGCATCACGTACTGCCTCGCCTACCTGGCGGCTGCATTCATTGTTGCCACGGACATACATTTGTTCCAGCCGTCCGGCGCACTCTTCGTCATCGGGGCTTATACTTACTTTCAACAGGCCTTCCGACTCTCCCCGGCGGATAGCCAGCAGACGGTGGGAGGAACAGCGTTTCAAAGGTTCGCTGAAATCGAAATAATCGCGGTATTTGGCGGCTTCTTCCTCTTTGCCTTTCACCACTTTGGAGGTGATGACGGCTTGTCGGGAAAATTGGTTGCGCAGTTGGTTGCGGGCACGCTCGTCCTCGCTCACTTGTTCGGCTATGATGTCGCGCGCGCCTTTCAGTGCATCCTCTTCGTCTTTCACATCTCCTTTCACAAAAGCGGGGAGACGGCTGTCCAGATGGTTTTCGCGTTGCAATAACAGTAAGGTGGCAAGCGGTTCCAGTCCTTTTTGCCGTGCCGCTTCGGCGCGGGTCTTACGTTTCGGCTTATAGGGCAGATATATGTCTTCCACTTCGGTGGCATCCCAACTTTGTTCAATGCGTTTGCGCAATTCTTCTGTTAGTTTGCCTTGTTCTTCTATGGTAGAAAGAATGGTTTCTTTTCGTTTGGCCAGTTCACACAACTTGTCATTTCTGTCTTTAATTTCGCCTATTTGTACTTCGTCCAGCCCTCCGGTTGCCTCTTTCCGGTATCGGCTTATGAAAGGGATGGTAGCTCCCCCGCCCAGTAGAGATAATGTATTGTCTACTTGATGTACGGAAACCTTCAGGGCTGCGGCAATCATTTTATTGAATAGTTCCATGTTTGTTGTTTTCTTTTGGGGGGCAAAGGTATAAAAAAGGTATGGGTTTATCGTATAAATCGGGTGTATTTCTGCAAAGAAAAAGAGTCGGTCCGATGCGTTTCCAGGGCTCACAAGGCTCAAGGCTCACTTATGCGGTATTTTAACCTTGGTAGATGTGTAAATGTTTGTTTTACAGATTGTTTACTAAAACAAGACGTGCGGATTGAATATTATTCTTTGGTCTTTGGGAAGTTCAGGATTGTCTTGACTTTGTCTGTCGTTTTATGGAATTTGTGTTTGGTTTGACCAGGCTTGTTTTTTTGCCGGGTTTGATTCATAATAGGCCGGATCAATGGATATGGGGTGCTTCCGGATTTTTCACGATGCCCGGAATGACCAAGTGATGATGTCAATAGAAATTTCTTTTATTTATACATTTTGCTTTCCGGTAAATGTCGGATGTATCCGTGTGTGCCTGGGTGTCATTATATTATTCATTTATTTTTCAGAATATAGTCTTGTTTTCTTCTTTTTATTGTAATAAATTGAAAATCAGTGTATGTATGGGTTTCTTGAAGCTTGTTTTGGGCTTAAATACCGCTTAGGTGAGCCTTTGAGCCTTGAGCCTTGGAAGGCCTTGTGAAAAGACCTTGTCATTCCTTTCCAAAGACCTGTTCTTTGTATAAAAAGACCTTGACGTTTTTTTAAAAGAACCTTGTCTTTGACGCCAAACATCAGGACCTTTTTTTTAAATGTCTGGATCTTTTTCAAAAACAACAAGACCTTTTTTCAAAGGGAACGGGTACAAACGGACAGCCGGTCCGTCTCTTTTCCCAGATAGTGTAATAATTATGAAGAAACTGTTTATTTTACTTGTGTGCCTGTTGCCTGTGTTGGCACAAGCTCAAATGGAAACTTCTGTAGCCGGATTCATCCCTTTATCCGGTAGCGGAAGAATAGTATATAATTTCAATCCCGGATGGCGCTTTCATCGTGGAGACATAAAAGGCGCGGAAGCCGTGCGTTTTGATGATACATCCTGGCAAGTAGTGTCTGCTCCGCATACTGTGGAACTGATGCCTGCCGAGGCAAGCGGTTGCCGTAACTATCAGGGTGTGGCATGGTACCGGAAACATTTTGTGATTCCTCAAGATATGAAAGGAAAAGAGGTGTCGCTTCATTTTGAGGGAGCTATGGGAAAACAGGTAATTTATTTAAATGGCAAGAGGGTACAAGAGCACTTGGGAGGATACCTTCCTTTCACTGTGCAACTGACGGAACAGGGGGTACAGCCCGGAGACAGTTGCTTGCTGGCGGTGATGACGGATAATAGTGATGATAAGAATTTTCCTCCGGGAAAACGTCAATATACCTTGGATTTCGCTTATCATGGAGGAATTTACCGGGATGTGTGGATGATAGGAAAATCAAGTGTAGCTATTACAGATGCCTTGGAGGCCGATAAGGTGGCCGGAGGCGGAGTTTTTGTGCATTTTGACAATATAAGCGGGAAAAAAGCGGAAGTGTATGTGGATACGGAAGTACATAACAGTGGAAAGCGGACGCGTACCGTAGCCGTGGAGACGGTTTTGGCGGATGCCGGCGATGTTCCCGTAAAACGGATTTCGCAACAGGTGAAACTGCAAGCAGGGGAATCGAAGACGGTGCGGCAACAGTTTGCAGTTCGCAATCCTAAGTTATGGTCTCCTGATTCGCCTTATTTGTATAGGATACAATCTCGTGTCAAAGCCGGACATGAAGTGTTGGATGGGGGAGTGACACGTGTGGGGATCCGCAAAGCGGAATTTAAAGGTAAGGATGGCTTTTGGTTGAATGGCAAGCCTTTTGGTCAATTGGTCGGCGCGAACCGTCATCAGGATTTTGCATACGTGGGTAATGCGCTGCCCAACAGCCAGCAGTGGAGGGATGCCAAACGCTTGCGTGATGCAGGATGTACCATTATCCGTGTAGCTCATTATCCGCAAGATCCGGCATTCATGGATGCTTGTGACGAAATGGGGCTGTTTGTTATTGTGGCTACTCCGGGATGGCAATATTGGAATAAAAATCCGGAGTTCGCAAAGCTGGTACATCGGAATACCCGTGAGATGATACGCCGGGACCGCAATCATCCCAGTGTGCTGATGTGGGAGCCTATTTTGAATGAAACGCCTTATCCGCGCGATTTCGCACTGGAGGCATTACGGATTACACGGGAGGAGTTTCCTTATCCCGGACGCCCTGTAGCGGCAGCCGATGTTCATTCGAAAGGAGTGGCGGAAAACTATGATGTGGTGTACGGATGGCCGGGAGATGATGAGAAGGCAGACCGTCCGGAACAATGTATTTTTACTCGTGAGTTTGGCGAGAATGTGGATGACTGGTATGCACATAATAATAATAACCGTGCCAGCCGTAGCTGGGGGGAACGCCCGTTGCTGGTGCAGGCGTTGTCATTATCAAAGAGTTATGATGAAATGTACCGCACTACAGGACAGTTTATCGGTGGGGCGCAATGGCATCCTTTTGATCATCAGCGGGGGTATCATCCCGATCCGTATTTCGGGGGCATTTATGATGCGTTCCGGCAGCCTAAATACGCTTATTATGCTTTTCGCAGCCAGTCTGCCGCGACATTGAAGCATCCTGTAGCGGAATGTGGCCCTATGGTGTTTATCGCCCATGAGATGTCTCCTTTCTCGGATGCCGATGTGGTGGTGTTCAGTAATTGTGATTCGGTTCGTCTCTCTGTCTATGACGATACTGAGAGCTGGACGCTTCCGGTAGTTCATGCGCAGGGACATATGCCTAATGCCCCGGTGATATTCAAGGATGTATGGGATTTCTGGGAAGCACGCGAGTATAGTTATAAGCAAAAAAACTGGCAGAAAGTAAATATGGTGGCAGAGGGAATTATAGACGGTAAAGTGGTTTGCACTTATAAGCGGATGCCGTCACGTCGCAGCACGAAGTTGCGTATGTATGTGGATACGGAAGGAAAACAATTAGTGGCAGACGGTTCGGATTTTATCGTAGTGGTGGCCGAAGTGACGGATGATAGCGGTAATGTGCGCCGTCTGGCCAAAGAAAATATCGTATTTACTGTAGAAGGTGAAGGACGAATTATAGGGGATGCCTCTATCAATGCCAATCCGCGCACGGTGGAGTTTGGCTCTGCTCCCGTCTTGATCCGTTCTACCCGCAAGCCCGGCAAAATAAAGGTGAAGGCCCATGTGCAGTTTGAAGGAACGAATGCGCCGGTTGCTACGGAAATAGAATTAGAAAGTATTCCGTCAGAACTGCCTTTCTGTTATACGGAGGAGGAGACGGATGCCCAATCAGCCGGAGCAGGACTAGCCGGAAGCCCTGTTAGAACAGAAAGAATGGCGGGGAAAGTTGTGCTGACAGAAGAGGAAAGGCAAAAAGTATTGATGGAGGTGGAGAGACAGCAAACTGAATTCGGTACGGAGAAGTAATATAGATAGAACGCGGATTTATCTCGTTCCAATCTAACCAATAATTGGTATTTAACTAATTTCAATTTAAGTACCAACGGATTTTTTTCTTATCTTTGACCTCGGTTTGAAGAAAACTAAATACTTATGAAGAAATATATACTTATTATACTTTGTTGCCTGACAAGCTTTCCTCTGTGGTCATATAATGTGAATATGATTGTGGAACATTATTCTGTAGATCAAGGGCTTCCTAATAATACGGTAAACTGTACCTTGAAAGACAGAAATGGCTTTATCTGGTTCGGAACCTGGTATGGCTTATGTTGTTTCGATGGAGTGAAGTTTAAAACATTCAATAAACAGGAGCACGATTCGGATGTGCCGCCACGTAAGATCCAGCGCATAGTCGAGGATAAAAACGGGTATATATGGGTAAAGACCATTGACCGTAAGTTATATGTCTTCAATAAAGTGACCGAATGTTTTCATGCTGTTTATGATGACATGAAGAACTATTCGGAGAATATCCAGGTGATAAAATTACAAAATACGGCCGAGGGGGATGTGTTGTTGCTGACTAAAGATAAAAATCTGTTATTGGCCGGGGTAGATGAAAAAGGGCAGGTAACTATCAAGATTCTGTTCGACTCTCGGAACGAGATAAACAAGCATGATTATACACTGAAACACCATGTCCTGTGTGAGACGGAGGAATATATCAGTTGGATAGGAACTGATTATAAGGTAGCCGCCGTGCATAAAGGATCGGAATTGGCATCCCGGCCTGCCGATTTTATAACCAGTAAGATTAATTCCGGTGACAAGGATAGTTTTACCAGTTTTTTTGAGGATGGCAGGAAGGTATGGGTCGGAGATCGTGCGGGTATTTTTTACAGTATCGATGTGAGGACCGGTTTGGTAAACCGGTATGTACTTTCCGAAATAAAAGGTGCGATCAGCAATTTGCTGGTTACTCCGGCAGGTTATGTCTATCTCAGTGTGGCCGGACAAGGCACATACGAATATGATTTGGCTGAGCGCAGGTTGCAAAAGATAAATACTGAAATGAATGACGCTATGGTAACTCATGCATTCATAGACCAGTATGATAAAATATGGTTTCACGAAAATGAGAAGGCGCTGATTTATTATGATCCGTTGAACCATACTGCAAAACGGTTTCCGTTTACCATGTTCGGCAAGATAACCACCCTGTATTCGGAAGATGCCGGCGAAAGAGGGCTTTTTTTCCTGTCTCCGGCAGGAGAGGCCTGGTTGTTCGACAGGGAACATGCGGAGATGGTTTATATCAATAAATTGAAACAACTTTCTAATGATAGGGCAAATCAGCAGTTTTATCATCTGATGTTGGATAATGACGGGGTATTGTGGCTTTCCTCTGCCGATGAAGGGGTGTATTGCATGAATTTCCCCAAGAAGCAATTCAATCTGCTTTCGTTGTCTCCGCAATCAGTCGGTCAGGAAAATTATGCGACAGGGGTAAGAGCCCTTTTCCAATCAAAAAGTGGCGATATCTGGGTGGGCACCCGTTGGCAGAGTGTTTATCGGATGGACCGGAACGGTGTAACCAAACATGTTTTTTCGACAGGTGACGAGCATATAGGTAATGTATATCACATCATGGAAGACGACAAAGGAAACCTTTGGTTCTCTACCAAAGGCGACGGATTGGTGAAAGCTGTTCCTGATGAGAAAACTGCAGGTGGTTTCCGTTTTAAACGTTATCTGCATAATTTGTCTGATTTGTCGTCAATCAGCGGGAATGATGTGTATTTCACTTATCAGGATGAAAAGAAACGTATCTGGGTGGGTACTTTGGACGGAGGATTGAATCTGCTTTGTGAGGAAAATGGGGAAGTCACTTTTAAGAATAAATATAACGGATTCAAGAATTATCCTACGTATGGCCTTTATATGGAAGTGAGGAATATGATAGAGGATAATGACGGGCGTATGTGGGTAGGTACGATGGACGGGCTGATGTCTTTTAAAAACAACTTTGCCTCAGTGGAGCAGATTGATTTTGAAACCTACCGTGGTGCCAACCGGGTAAATTATGCCGATAGCGATGTGTACGCGCTTTATAAAGACGAGTTCTCTCAGATATGGGTATGCGTGTTTGGTGGAGGATTGAGCAAATTGTCGGGATATGATGAGGAAACGCATAAGCTTTCATTTAAATCGTATGGCTGGGAAGACGGATTGAATAATGATGTGGTGATGTCTATTATAGAAGATGATAACGGTTTCCTTTGGCTTGCTACGGAAAAAGGACTCTCTTGTTTTGACAGGGCGACAAGCCAGGTGCGTAACTATGACAAATACGATGGCTTTCCCCCGGTTGTGATGGAAGAAAGCACCACATTGAAAACGCTGGACGGGGAACTTTGGCTGGGGTGTAAAGAGGGTATCTTGACCTTTTCTCCCGATAAACTGGAAACGCAAAGATTTGATTATAACACATTTATTGTAGGATGTCAGATATCAAACCGGGACATACGCAGCTATACGGACCATCCTATTATTGACCGGTCCATTACCTATACAGACAGGATTACATTGAATCATAACCAGTCCATGTTTACTTTAGAGTTTGCGGCGTTGAACTATAATAATCAGAACCGTGTGTCTTACAAATATATTTTGGAAGGATATGAAAAAGAATGGCACTATAACGGGAAGAACCGTATAGCGTCCTATACCAATGTTCCTCCCGGCAAGTATCTTTTCAGAGTACAGACACTGGATGAGGCAAATCCCGGTTTGGAATCTTTCCGTGAGTTGACCGTTGTCATTCTGCCGCCTTGGTGGGCCAGTTGGTGGGCGTATGTTATCTATATGATTATAGCCGTAGCCTTATTGCTGGTGGCTATAAAATTATCTCTTTTCATGATTAAGGTGAAGAATGATGTGTATATCGAACAAAAATTGTCCGAATTGAAAATCAAGTTCTTTACCAATATCTCGCATGAGTTGCGTACTCCGCTGACTCTGATCCAAGGGCCTATTCAGGAGTTGAAAGAGAAAGAAAAACTATCTCAGAAAGGAATGCAATACGTGGATCTGATGGAAAAGAATACCAAACAGATGCTGCAACTGGTCAATCAGATATTGGATTTCCGTAAAATACAGAACGGAAAAATGCGTCTGCATGTGTCGTTGTTCAACCTGAATGAGATGGTAGACTCTTTTGAGAAAGAATTCAGGGTGATGGCCGAAGAAAATGAAGTCAGCTTCACGTTCCAGCTGGCCGGTGAGGATATCATGGTATGGGCGGATAAGGAGAAAGTGGCCATCGTGATCCGCAACATAATCTCCAATGCGTTCAAGTTCACTCCTGCCGGGGGGAATATTTATGTCACGATGGGAGTGTCGGATGATGACAAGCATTGTTATGTACGGGTGGAAGATAGCGGTGTGGGTATTCCCCAAAGCAAGCTTTCCGAAATCTTCGAGCGTTTCTCGCAGGCTGACAATGCACGTGGCGCTTATTATCAGGGAACGGGCATCGGATTGGCTTTATCTAAGGAAATTATCAGTCTGCATCATGGGGAAATCTATGCAGAGAGCCCTGAAGGGAAAGGGGCAGTCTTTACCATTGAATTGCAACTGGGTAAGGAGCATTACAAACCGTCGGAAGTCGATTTTTATATGGGCGGGGAAACGGTGAGTGTTCCTGAAACTGAATCTGTTTCTGCTTCTGCCGGCAAGGAAAGCGAGGAGGAGAAAGAACAGCCTGTCGATTCGTCTTTGCCTACCGTGCTGATTGTAGAAGATAATAAGGATTTATGTAATATGTTGAAGTTGCAATTGGAAGATAAATTCAATATTTATATGGCCAATGATGGTGTGGAGGGGCTGAAGAAAGTACATCTCTATCATCCCGACATGGTAGTCACCGACCAGATGATGCCGAATATGGATGGAATAGAGATGTTGCAACGCATCCGTAAAGATTTCCAAATCAGTCATATTCCGGTGATTATCCTGACGGCGAAAGGTAATGATGAAGCGAAGACCAAAGCGATAAGCATGGGAGCGAATGCCTATATCATCAAACCTTTCAGCAAAGACTATTTGGTGGCACGTATCGAACAGTTGCTGAATGAACGTAAATTGTTCCGTGAACGTGTATGGCAGCAGCCCGAAGAACATAAGGAGGAACAGGATACATACGAACAGTTCCTAGTGAAGAAAGATGTGCAGTTCATTGAAAAGATTCATCAGGTTATAGAAGAGAATTTGGATAATAGTGATTTTAATATAGATACTATAGCATCAACTATCGGGCTGAGTCGCTCGGCTTTCTTTAAGAAGTTAAAGAGTCTGACCGGGTTTGCTCCGGTGGATTTAGTGAAAGAAATTCGTCTGAATAAATCAATAGAGTTGATTAAAAATTCGGATATGAGTATTTCAGAAATAGCTTTTGCCGTAGGCTTCAAGGATTCCGGTTATTTCAGTAAATGTTTTCGTAAGAAATATGATCAGACTCCGAGGGAATATATGAATGAATGGCGTAAAGGTTGATTTCTTGATCTTATAAAGCAGGAATCCCGTAAACAGATGCAAGCGAGCATTGTGTTTGCGGGATTGTCTTGTTTATTCACTAAATTATTTTTGGACTTTATTAAGATTTAGTGATTACATACTTTTTTGTGATTCGTCTTAATTCTAAACAATAACTAGATTATGATGAATGTGAAAAAAATTATCAGTTTAATTATGCTCCTGTTTATGTTACTGCCTTTGGGAGCACAGAATTCAGAGGGAAAACAACGCTATAAAATAGCTGCGTGTGACTGGATGATGCTAAAACGCCAGAAGATCGGTTCTTTTCAATTAATGAAGGAACTAGGAGGTGATGGCATAGAAATGGACATGGGAGGCTTGGGAAAACGGGATACTTTTGATAATAAGTTCCACCAACCCCATTTCTGTAAATTATTTAAAGAAACAGCACAGGAACAACATATTGAAGTCCCTTCTGTGGCGATGTCCGGATTCTTTGGACAATCTTTCTTGACTCATCATAATTATAAAGCTTTAGTGCAGGATTGTTTGAATACGATGAAGGTGATGGGGGCCCAAGTAGCTTTCCTTCCATTAGGTGGTATAAAAGAGGACTGGACAGTAGCGGGTGATGCACGTCAGGAGTTGGTAAGCCGTTTGCACGAAGTGGGAGAAATGGCAGTGAAAGATGGAGTAGTGATAGGTATCCGTACTTCTTTGGACGCTGGAGAGGATATAAAACTGTTGAAAGAAATTAATTCGAAAGGTATAAAGATTTATTATAGTTTTCAAAATGCGTTGGAAAATGGACGCGACCTCTGTAAAGAGTTGAAAAAACTGGGAAAGGATCGGATTTGTCAGATACATTGTACGGATACAGACGGGGTTACTCTTCCTTATAATACCCGTCTGGATATGAATGCCGTAAAGCATACCCTTGATAAGATGGGGTGGAGCGGATGGCTGGTCATTGAACGGTCACGGAATAAGGATGAAGTCCGGAATGTAAAGAAAAACTTCGGGACGAATGTCGCTTATCTGAAACAGATATTTCAACAAGAAAAATAAGATAATATTTTAATTTTAAAAAAGATTCTATGGAGAATGAAAATGCATTTCTTCAGAAGCTGGACAAGATTGGCAACTTGACACAAGTGGTCTGTCTCAGTCTGTTTCTGACAGGAGTTTCTGTTCAGGGAGTATCCGCTGAGACAGGATTCCCTATATCCCAGTCGGTGCAACAGACTAAAACTGTCACCGGACAGGTGGTTGATGAAACTGGTGAACCGGTGATTGGTGCCAGTGTGGTGGTGGAAGGAACTACAAACGGTACCATTACCGATTTTGATGGAAAATTCGCTTTACAGGTTCCCTCGGGCAAGAAGGTTGTCATTTCATTTGTGGGGTATGTGCCGCAAACGATTGCTCCTAAACAAGGAAAAGACTTTAGAGTGGTGTTAAAAGAAGATTCCAAAATGCTGGACGAAGTGGTCGTAGTCGGTTACGGTACTCAGAAGGCAAAAGATGTGACAGGTTCTATCGGGGTTATTACTCCTTCGGAAATTTCAGATTTGCCGGTGTCGAATTTGGGTGCTGCGTTGGCGGGACAGATACCCGGTTTGAGCATCAGTGGTGGTGACAGCCGTCCGGGTGAAGGAGCGACTATGTCTATTCGTCAATCTTTCTCGTATTCTAAAGATGGTGGTAGTACTAATCCGATGGTCATTATCGATGATGTGATTCAGATAGATGCCAACAGTGGTCTTCCGACATTAGAAACTTTTAATGCCCTTGATCCTTCTGAAATTGAAAGTATTTCAGTCCTTCGTGATGCCAGTGCTGCTATTTACGGTTCCCGCGCTTCGCAAGGTGCTATTATTGTAAAGACCAAACGAGGTAAATCAGGAGCTCCCAAAATCAATTATTCAGGTAAATTCGGATTTAATAATGCAGTGAGCCATCCTAAAACCTTAAAAGGAGCAGCTTATGGACGTTTTGCCAATTCCTTTAATTTGGCCAATAATAAGATAAGTATGGATCCGGATGGAAACTGGATGAATAAAATTTATAGTGAAGCGGAACTGGCCGAGATGGATGGCTTGAATTACAATTGGCTGGATGAAGCCTGGTCCGGCGCTTTTACAATGAACCATTCGGTCAATGTAAGTGGCGGTAGCGAGAAAGCTACTTATTTTGCGGGTGCTTCTTACTATACTCAGGGGGCGAATCTTGGAAAACAGGATTACAACAGATGGAACTTCCGTGCAGGTGTGGATATCAAATTGACTTCCGATTTGAAATTTTCTGCAACCATAGCGGGTAACCAGCAGGAAACCACATCAAGTTTTACCAAAGGTTTAAGCAATTTGAATGGTTATGGGGGAACTAAGCCCGGTGAATCCGGTGATTATTTGGTTCTTGCTCATATGCCGAATTATTTGCCATGGGAGATAACATTGGATGATGGTAATACCTATTATACATCTCCTTTGTTGAACAGTTACTCGAGTGCGGGTAATGCAACATCCGGCAATAAAATGAGTACATGGAATTATTTTGCAATGGAGAATAATGACGGATCTTATTCCACGAATGATAATTTCAGCTATGATGCCAACTTCTCCGTCACGTATGCCGTTCCGTTTATCAAAGGACTTTCATTCAAGGGAAGCTATGCGTTGAAGCGTAGTGCCAGTGATAGTGAGCAGGCATTTATGCCATTTACGTTGGCCTATCTGAAAGCAAGTGATGCGTTGACACCCGGAAATCGTTTTTATAGCGATCATCCGTCTGTTTCCGATTATCAATTAAAAGAATTTACAGGAAGTACTCGTGTGGTATATTCAGACCAGATGGCTAAAAACGAGCAGTTGAACTTCTATGTGAATTATGAAGGAAAGTTTGGCAAGCACAGCATTTCCGCCATGGCTGCTGTAGAAAAAATGCAGGCTTATATGCATTCCAAGCGAATGTTGTTTAATAATCCTGACCCGGATGGTTATTTGGGTACTTCGCCAAGTGCGGGAACTATGGATACAGGTAATTCTATTACATATAAATACAAACAGGGGTCTTTGTCTTATTTAGGTCGTGTAAGCTATAATTATGCCGATAAGTATTTGTTCCAATTCTTATTCCGTAGCGATGCTTCCACTAAGTTTGCTCCATCCAATTATTGGGGTTTCTTCCCAGGTGTTTCCGTGGGTTGGGTAGCTTCGGAAGAAGGGTTTATGAAGAAGCTGCTGCCCTCATGGTTTGAATACATGAAAGTACGTTTCTCATGGGGACGTACCGGTAAAGATAATATCAAAGCATGGGGATGGAAGCAACTCTATTCATTGGATCCCAGTAGAGGATATGGATTCGGTTCTAACGGCGGTATCCTGCAGACCGGTATCAAGCCGGGAGCAACTCCTAATCCTGATGCGCATTGGGATAATACCGATAAATTTAATCTTGGTTTTGATTTGCGTTTCCTCAATAACCGTTTAAGTGCGACTGTGGATGTGTACTATGATATAAACTCTGACATCTTGAATCAGAATATCGGTGGTATCATAGGTACTCCTATTTTTGCAGGAGGTGCTTTGACAGAAGTGAATTTTGGGCGTATTGATGCTTTTGGTAGTGAATTCTCTTTGAATTGGCGCGATAAAATAGATCAGGTGAAATATAATATCGGAGTGAATTTTGGATTTAATGGCAACAGGGTAAGAGAATGGCCCCAGTCTGCTCCGAGTTATATACAGGAAAATTCTGTAAGAGAGGGCGTTTCTACTATATTCCCTACATACGGGTATAAAGTATGGAGAGGTACAAGTACCGGAGATGGTATTTTACGGAATAGTGATGATATTAAGAATTATTGGAATTATTTGTCAGCCAATGCGGAAGCCGCAGGCACTTCTCCTGAATATTTGGGAGTGAAAGATGTCAGTCAGTTGAAACCGGGTATGTTGGCTTATCAGGATTTGGGTGGCGTATTGAATGAGGATGGTACGCAGTCGGGGCCCGACGGACGTATTGCCAAGACCCAGGATTATGCCAAACTGAATAAGAGTGGAAAGACATATGGTTTTACCACCAAACTGGGGGTGGAATGGAAAGGCATCAGTTTTAATATGATGATTGCCACTTCATGGGGCGGCTATCGCCAGATTGATGTCAATAAAATCACAACATCCAGTGGGGATATGCTTTGGACACCGGACTCATTCTGGAAAGATATGTTTGATGAAAGAAATAATACGACGGGGAAATACCCTAATTTAGGTTTGGACAACAGAATATCAGGATCGGTGATTGCACCGTCTGATTTTTGGTCTATCAGTACGTTCCGTTGCTATATCCGTAACTTAAGTATCGGTTATACGCTACCTAAGGCATGGTTGTCACCTTTAAAGATCCAGTCGGCTAAACTAAGCCTGACAGGTAACAATCTATGGGATTTCTATAACCCGTATCCCGACCATTATCGGAATATGTATTGTGGAACAACTTCATTGTATCCTACATTGAGAACGTGGTCGTTGGGAGTAAATGTATCATTCTAAAATTAAAAAGAATCATTGATATGAAAAAGCGTATATTATATACTGTGTTATTGGCAGCCGGCTTAACGTTTAGTGGTTGCAGCGACCAGTTCTTACAGGATATGAACCCGTATGACAGTTATTCACCGGAAAAAACTTTCGGTATCGAATCTAACTTGGACTTATATATTCAGAATGTGTATTATAACTATTTTTATAAGTCGGGGATGACTCCTCCGCAATCATACGGTTTGTCCGGTAGTTGGAATGACTATTCAACTTATACGGAGGAGAAATGGGGGATCGAGAAGAAATTTGACGCTTCCAGAAGTTTGAAAAAAGCTACGGACTGTGAAACTTATTTTGGCAGTAATCTGGCTACGAATATAAAGAATGATCCATATAGCCGTATCCGCAGTTGCAATGAAATTCTGGAAGGGGTTGATGAATATGGTCAGGACTTGTCGGAAGCTGCCATAAAAAAAGCGAAAGGACAGGCTTATTTCTTCCGTGCTATGCAGTTGTTTGATCTGGTACGTGTATACGGAGCTGTTCCTGTGGTAAATAAAGTGCTTATGGCGGCCGACCGTGAGGGAGCTAAAGATTATAATCGTGAAAGTGTGGAAACATGTGTCAACCAGATCTTGAGTGATTTAAAAGAGGCTGCGAATCTGCTTCCCACTCGTAAAGAATGGGGAAGTGACCAGTATGGACGGTTGACCAAGGAAGCTGCGCTGGCATACAGAAGCCGTGTGGCACTGGTATTTGCAAGTCCTATCTTTAATACAGATTGGAATAATACAGGCAATAAACGCTGGAAAGATGCGTTGGATATTACTTTAGAGGCACAGGCTTTCTTGAGCAGCGAAGGTTATGGTTTGTATGGCAACTCCGCCAAAGACTGGAATGAAATGTTCTACAAGTTTGATAACCAGGAATGTAAGGAGGTGATTATGGTCAAACTGTTGGCTAGCTCTACCTCTAAAAATGATGAGCATAGTGGATGGCAGAAAACAATCCGCTTGAAAACAATGGGTGGCAGTGGTTCCGGTTATCATGTTCCTATGGGTATGTTGGATATTTTCCCGATGGCGGATGGTTCCAAAGCTGTAAATGATGACGGTGAGGCGATAAACGGGTACGACCGTTCTTTATTCTTCAAGAATCGTGATCCGCGTTTCTATTACACGTTTACTTTCTCCGGAGCAAAATGGGGATATGATCAGGATGCAGATGCCGTAGTTTGGAATTACCGTTGGAGCGAAACGAAAGAAGATGGTTCTCAGTTGCATTATTACACGGAAAATGAAGGCAGCAGTCCGGCGATAGTACGTAAAATGTCCGATCCGGCTGAAAATAGTGCAAATACTTATCAATGGGATGGCACTGATGTATATGAATATCGTTATGCCGAATTGTTATTGAACCTTGCAGAATGTTATGCGGCTACGGGGGATATAAGTAATTCAGTGAAAACAATTGGTGAAATTCGTGCCCGGGTAGGTATTCCTGCATCCAATAATTATGGTTTGGGAACGATTACCGATAAGAATGAAGCTATTAAGGCTTGTCTGCGTGAGCGTCAGGTAGAATTAGCTTATGAGGGGAAGCGTTATTGGGATTTATGGCGTTGGATGTTGTATAATGATGATGCAAGTGATAACAATACCACCTGTACTACCTTGGGTATTGAACCGTTAAATGGTACTGCCCGTGTGGGTAAATATTTGCAAGTGAAGGATTATGACGGAAAGGCAGATCCTCTTGCTTCTGTCATTGCTGATTTTGAACCTGTAGATGTGGATAATGCGGCAGACTTACAAGCCGAAATGAATAGGTTAGGAGAGTTCTGGAGCCAGCATTTTGTCTTGGAGGATAGAGAAACTCCGGTAGATAATGTGAATGGTCAGGAAGCAGTAATCTCATGGCAGGAAAACTATTATCTGTCCGGTCTACCTTCTAATGTGTTGAATATGAATCCGTGGTTGGAGCAATCAAAAGGATGGTTGGATTATTATGAATCAGAAGGCACATTGGATGCTAGGAAATAATTTAATACGATAGTTTTATATCTGCTAGTTTATTATGACAGATACAAGCATTTTTGAGTACATATCCCCGAAAGGCACGTCTTGAAAAAGATAATTGTTAAGAAAAAGAGAACGGAATATAAATTCCAACTTACTTATAGCACAGATATAATTTTTTAAGAATAAAGTATGAAAAGAAAATTGTTTTTAGGACTGTGTATGGCTACTTTTATTGCTCCTGTAGCAAGGGCCCAGTATCCCCAGATAACTGAGGAAGCGAAGCAAGCCTACCAGAAAATGATGAGTGAAGAACGTCGCCGCTCTGACGAAGCCTGGGCAAAAGCATTGCCTGTCGTACTGAAAGAAGCGAAAGAAGGTCGTCCGTATATTTCGTGGGCTTCCCGTCCATACGATTTGCCGCAGGCACGAATTCCTGCTTTCCCCGGTGCTGAGGGAGGAGGCATGTACAGTTTCGGCGGTCGTGGCGGTAAGGTGATTACCGTGACTAATTTGAATGACCGTGGTCCCGGTTCTTTCCGTGAGGCTTGTGAGACAGGTGGAGCGCGTATCATTGTCTTCAATGTTTCAGGTATTATCAAATTGGAATCTCCCATTATCGTCCGGGCTCCATACGTCACTATTGCAGGACAGACAGCTCCGGGTGACGGGGTATGTATTGCCGGAGAGTCTTTTTGGGTAGACACGCATGATGTAGTGGTACGCCACATGCGTTTCCGCCGTGGCGAAACAAAAGTCTGGCATCGTGACGATTCTTTCGGAGGCAACCCGATTGGAAATATCATGATTGACCATTGCTCTTGTACTTGGGGATTGGATGAGAACATCTCTTTCTATCGCCATATGTACGATCCCAGCGAAGGACAATATGAATCAAAAGATCTGAAACTGCCTACCGTAAATGTTACCATACAGAATACTATCTCGGCAAAAGCACTGGATACTTACAATCATGCATTCGGCAGCACTTTAGGGGGTGAGAATTGTGCATTTATGCGTAACCTGTGGGCAAGTAATTCGGGACGTAATCCTTCCATCGGTTGGAATGGTGTTTTCAATTTTGTAAACAATGTAGTGTTCAACTGGGTACATCGTTCTTCGGACGGTGGCGATTATACTGCTATGTTCAATATGATCAACAACTATTATAAACCGGGACCGGCCACTCCGAAAGATACTCCTGTGGGGCATCGCATCCTGAAACCCGAAGCAGGACGAAGCAAATTGGATCATAAAGTATATGGTCGTGTTTATGCCGATGGCAATATTATGGAAGGTTATCCTGCCATTACAGAAGATAACTGGGCAGGTGGTATCCAGATTGAAACTCAGCCGAATACAGAGGGATATACGGAGAATATGCGTAGCAACCGTCCTTTTGAAATGCCATACATCCGCATTACTTCTGCACATGATGCATACGATTTTGTACTGAAAAATGCAGGTGCCAACATTCCTTGCCGTGACATCGTGGATGAGCGTATTATAGAGGAAGTGAGAACAGGTATTCCATATTATGATAAAAAGATGGCCAAAGATGCTAACGGTGATTTGACCGGACTGGCTCCTAAATCAATGGGAGAAGACGGACAGTTTAAATATCGCCGCTTGCCGAAAGATTCTTATAAGCAAGGTATCATTACCGATATCCGCCAGATGGGTGGTTATCCGGAATACAAAGGAACTCCGTATGTGGATACAGATGGTGACGGCATGCCCGATGAATGGGAAAAGGCAAATGGCTTGAATCCTAATGATCCTTCGGATGCTAATAAGGACTGTACCGGTGACGGCTATACAAATATTGAGAAATATATTAATGGTATCAGCACTAGAAATTGTATTGACTGGTCTGATTTGAGAAACAATTATGATACATTGGCTTCTAAAGGAAAGTTGATGTAATAAACGGAGGAAAGAAGACAGGATATGATACAAAAGTCAGGTATAATGTTTCTGTTGCTCATGGCGGTAGTCATTACCGCCGGAGCAGTGGATTTGGACCGTGAAGGCCGCGATCCGGCTTACGTGGAATCTATTGTGAAACGTTCGCAGAAGATTGTAGATAAACTGGAATTGACAGATACCGTTGCCGCCCGTGAAGTGACAACTATCATAGCCAACCGTTATTTTAAACTGAATGACATATACGAAACGCGCGATACCAAAGTGAAGCTGGCAAAAGAAACCCTGACGGGCGATGCGAAACAAGAAGCCGTTAAAGCTGCCGAAGCTGAAAAGGATGCGGCACTTTACCGCACTCATTTCGCTTTCCCGGCCGATCTTTCGCTTTATTTGGATGCCAAGCAGATAGATGCAGTGAAAGATGGCATGACTTATGGTGTGGTAATGGTAACTTATAAAGCTACGGTTGACATGATTCCTACCTTGAAAGAAGAAGAGAAAGCGCAGATTATGGCATGGCTTGTTGAAGCCCGTGAATTTGCCATGGATGCTGAAAATTCAAATAAGAAACATGCTGCTTTCGGTAAATACAAAGGCCGGATTAATAATTACCTCTCTAAGCGGGGATATGATTTAGTGAAAGAACGTAAGGCTTGGTATGAACGTATCAAGGCACGTGGAGGAAAGATATAAATTAATGTTTATTGAAAAGCAGAAAAAGGAGCTTGCCCGGTAAAACGGTGTCAAGCTCTTTTTTATGTGTGGATAGAGAGTACAACAAGCTTTCTGTTCCGTCTTTGATATAGAAATATTCGCAATGTGTGTTTGAATCATGTTAAAAGCAGAGTATTATGTTATGAAGTTATAGAAAAAATAATAATTTAGCAACCAAATGAATCAACTAAAGAAACTATTTGCAGTGGCAGCATTGACTGCATGTGTGTTGCCTGTGGCGGCACAGTATCCTGTAATTCCTGATTCGGTAAAAATCAGAGGAGAACAACAACAAAAGGAAATAGACCGGAAATCGGATGAGGCATGGGCGAAAGCATTACCTGTAGTAATGTCTGAGGCTACTCAAGGACGTCCTTATAAACCATGGGCATCCAAACCTGAGGATTTAATAAAGAGCAACATACCTGCCTTTCCCGGGGCAGAAGGGGGAGGGGCCTATACTCCCGGTGGACGTGGAGGAAAAGTAATTGTGGTCAATTCGCTGGCTGACAGTGGGCCCGGAACGTTGCGTGAGGCATGTGAGACCGGTGGTGCGCGTATTGTTGTGTTCAATGTTTCGGGTGTTATCCGGCTGAAAACCCCTATAAACGTCCGTGCTCCGTATATCACTATTGCAGGTCAGACAGCTCCGGGGGATGGAGTTTGTGTAACAGGGGCTTCTTTCTTGCTTGATACGCATGATATTATTATCCGCCATATGCGTTTCCGTCGGGGGGCGCAGGATGTGTTCTTCCGGGATGATGCTTTGGGAGGTAACTGTGTGGGTAATGTTATTATCGATCATTGCTCCGGCAGCTGGGGGCTGGATGAGAATATGTCTCTTTATCGCCATGTATACCATCGTGATTCCACAGGACATGGTTTGAAGCTTCCTACTGTCAACATAACTATTCAGAACTCTATTTTCTCGGAAGCTTTGGATTGTTACAATCATGCTTTCGGGGCGACTATAGGTGGGCATAACAGTATGTTTTGCCGTAACTTGTTCGCATCCAATATCAGCCGTAACTGTTCCATTGGCATGAATGAGGATTTTAATCTGGTAAACAATGTGACTTTTAATTGGTGGAACCGTTCTGTTGACGGAGGAGATGAAACCAGCCGTTTGAATATTATTAATAATTATTTTAAACCGGGTCCTATCACTCCGAAAGATAAGCCGATTGCCTACCGGATTGTGAAACCCGAATCGAGCCGTGACAAGAAGAAACCGGATACTTTTGGTAAAGCGTATGTTGCCGGAAATGTAGTGGAAGGCAATGCGCGTGTGACAAAGAATAATTGGGATGGCGGCGTGCAGGTATACGATATGCCGGACGCAGGGAAGTTTACAGATCAGATTCGTGTAAACGAGCCTTTCTCAATGCCCCATGTGACTATTATGGATGCCAAAACTGCCTATAATTATGTATTGGAAAATGCCGGGGCTACTTTCCCTAAAAGAGATGCGGTGGATACCCGTGTGATAAAGACGGTGAAGACAGGAAAAGCTATTTATGTGAAAGACGCTCCTGAATTCGTTAGTCCTTATGTGAAAAGACGTCTTCCTGTTGATTCTTATAAACAAGGTATCATTACAGATCCTCGTCAGGTGGGTGGTTTGCCCGAATATAAAGGTACTCCTGTGGTTGATACGGATGGTGATGGTATGCCGGATGCCTGGGAGGTGAGATACGGACTCAATCCTAATGATCCGGGTGATGCGGTGAAAGATTGTAATGGTGACGGGTATACTAACATTGAAAAATACATTAATGGCATAGATCCTGCAAAGAAAGTGGATTGGACGGAAGTAAAGAACAATCACGATACTTTGGCAAAACGTAAAAGCTTGATGTAAAATGAATTATAAGTTATTATTATTGGGATTTTTAAGTTTGGGGTTTGCGCGGATTTCTGCGCAAACCTTTCCTTTACAGGTGAAGGACGAAAAACTGACTTATGTGACTGATGAACGTGGAAACCGTATTCTAGATTATTCTTCTTGCGGTTACCATAATTCGGAACAGCCTATACCTGATGTGGCGAATGCCGTTTTTGTTTCATGGCAGCCTGGAGATAATTCCTCTCGTATCCAGCGTGCCATTGACTATGTATCTTCATTGGCTTTGGATAAAAATGGTTTTCGTGGGGCTGTTTTGTTGGATAAAGGAACTTTTGAATTGAATGAGAGCTTGCGTATCTCTGTGTCGGGAGTCGTGCTGCGCGGCAGTGACAGGGAACAGACCGTATTGTTGAAAAAGGGAGTGGACAGAGGGGCTTTGCTTTATATTGAAGGACGGAATGATTTGGCTGTTACGGATACCTTGGATGTATTGACATCATATGTTCCTGTAAATACTTGTACTTTTCAGGTAACCAACAATGTACAGCTGGTTTCCGGAGAGCGGGTCCGGATTGTCCGCCCCTCTACGAAAGAATGGATTGCTTCTGTCGGTTGTGATATTTTTGGCGGAGGTATTTCTGCTTTGGGCTGGAAAGAAGGAGAGATGGATTTGGTTTGGGATAGGTCAGTAAGTAAGGCGGATGGAAACCAATTGACTTTGGATGCTCCTTTGACAATGGCTTTGGATAATAAATGGGGAACTGTCAAAGTGTTACGTTATAGTTGGCCGGGCAGAATCGCAGAAGCAGGTTTGGAGAATCTGACATTGGCTTCTGACTATAATAAGAAGTATCCTAAAGATGAGGATCATTGCTGGACGGGGGTATCTATAGAAAATGCCGAAAACTGTTGGGTACGCAGGGTAAATTTTAAGCACTTTGCAGGAAGTGCTGTGATTATACAGCGTACCGGTTCTAAAACAACTGTAGAAGATTGTGTATCCACAGAACCTGTTTCAGAGATAGGTGGAATGCGTCGCAGTACATTTTATACTATGGGGCAGCAGACACTTTTTCAGCGTTGTTATTCTAAACAGGGTATTCATGATTTCTCAGCCGGATTTTGTGCGGCAGGTCCGAATGCTTTTGTACAGTGTGATTCGGAAGAGTCGTTAGGATTCAGCGGTTCTATTGATTCCTGGGCCTGTGGATTATTATTTGATGTGGTAAACATTGATGGCCATGATTTGGTATTTAAGAATTTGGGACAGGATAAAAATGGTGTCGGTTGGAATACAGGCAACAGTCTTTTCTGGCAATGTACAGCTGCCGGGATAGAGTGTTATTCACCGGCAAGAGATGCGGTAAACCGTGCATACGGTTGTTGGGCGCAATTCTCGGGTGACGGCCAATGGGCGGAATCAAATAATCACGTACATCCCCGCAGCTTGTTTTATGCACAGTTGGCGGCACGTTTGAATAAAGATTGTTCTGACCAGGCACGTATTCTTCCCAGGGCTACCAACGCAACCAGCAGTCCTACCGTAGAAGCGGCAATGGAGATGGCAAAGGAAGCTTATACTCCCCGTCTTACTATGCAAAAATGGATTGAGGAAGCACCCTATACAGCCTGTGTGTCTTCCGGGAAGCTGAAATCTTTAGAACATTTAAAGTTTAATACACCTATATATAAGGACAAAAAGGATCATCTGTTTGCCATTATTAATGGGCGTATGCAGATGGATGGCCGGTTACTGGTAGGCGGCAGACAGGAGGTTCCTTGGTGGAATGGGAAACTGAGGACCAGCTTCTTGTCTAAAGCCAAGCCACATGTTACCCGTTTCGTGCCGGGACGCGAAGGACTTGGGCTGACAGATAGAATTGATTCTACGGTGAATTATATGGTGAAGAATCAGATTTTGGTTTTAGATCATAATTACGGTTTGTGGTATGAGCGTCGTCGTGACGATCATGAGCGCGTCCGTCGTCGTGATGGAGATGTGTGGGGACCATTCTACGAACAACCGTTTGCCCGCAGTGGAAAAGGTACTGCTTGGGAAGGATTGAGCAAGTATGATTTGAACCGTCCCAATGCATGGTATTGGAACCGGTTGAAGCAGTTTGCCGAAAAAGGGGCGGAAAAAGGTCTTTTGCTTTTCCATGAGAATTACTTCCAGCATAATATCTTGGAAGCGGGAGCACATTGGGTAGACTGTCCTTGGCGGTCGGCCAATAATATCAATCAGACCGATATGCCTGAACCTGTTCCTTTTGCCGGTGACAAACGTATCTTTGTAGCGGATATGTTTTATGATATCAGTCATCCTGTACGTCGTGAGCTTCATAGAAAGTATATTCGCCAATGCTTGGATAATTTTGCCGATGATGCAAATGTGGTACAACTGATCAGTGCGGAGTTTACCGGTCCGTTGCATTTTGTACAATTCTGGCTGGATGTGATAGGAGAGTGGGAGAAAGAAACCGGTAAGAAAGCAACTGTGGCGTTAAGTGCGACAAAGGATGTTCAAGATGCCATTCTGAATGATACGCAGCGTGCGAAATTAGTTGACATTATTGATATTCGTTACTGGCACTATAAAGTGGATGGTCTTTATGCTCCCGAAGGTGGAAAGAACCTGGCTCCCCGTCAGCATGCCCGTAAAATAAAAGTAGGTAAGGTTACTTTTGATGAAGCTTATCGGGCGGTGAGTGAATATCGTAAGAAGTTCCCGGAAAAAGCGGTTACTTACTATGCGCAGAATTATCCGGATATGGCTTGGGCTGTCTTCATGGCAAGTGGGTCTTGCCCGGTTGTTCCAGTTGCTGATGAAAGCTTTTTAACTGATGCGGCTGCTATGGATATGGAGGATACTGGTACAAATAAGTATCAGAAATTGGTAAAATCTGGTATTGGGAGTATCATTTATTCCCATTCTGCAACAGATATTCCTGTTCATTTATCACCTGGAAAATACATATTGAAGTCTGTTGATCCGAAGACCGGAGCAATAACAGTGATTGCTAAACGGTTGAATATTAAAGATGTATATATGCTTAAAGCAGAGAAAAACAAAGATTGTATTTATTGGTTTCATAGAATTTAGTACATGGAAGGAGAACCGGATTTATTTTGGTTCTCCTTTTTAATGAAAATCTGTAATATTTAGCATATATGTTTTTCAGCAGGTTATCTGTTTTTTCGGTCCAATAATCAAATATTACCTAAAAAAGTAGCGTATCCTCCCTAGTTTTGCATCATCATCAAAACAACCTATAATTAGTATACTGTGATGGAACAAAACTTAAATGATAAGACAGCTTGCTTGGTAACCGCTTTCCAATCGGGAGATGTAAGTGCATTCTCTACATTATATGATATGCATATTAATCTTCTATTTAATTATGGATGTAAGTTAACTACTGACAAAGAATTGTTGAAGGACTGCATTCATGATGTCTTTGTAAAATTGTATACAAAGAAGGCCGAATTGGGTATCATTGACAACTTCAAATCATACCTCCTCATTTCCTTGAAAAATAAGTTATGCGATGAACTTCGCAGACGGATGTTCATGTCGGAAACGGCTGTTGAGGAACTGAATCCCGTTGCAGCAGGTGATGATGTAGAACATACATATTTGGAAAAGGAAAAAAGTTGTTTTGAAAATATAAAAGTAAAACATTTGTTGGCTCAATTATCTCCGCGCCAACGTGAGGCACTTACCTTATATTATATAGAAGAGAAGAAATATGAAGATATTTGTACCATTATGGATATGAATTACCAGTCGGTACGAAATTTGATGCATAGAGGTATTACAAGATTAAGGGAATTGGTAGGATAATATTTTAAGTTTCCAGGTGAGTACAACTTTGAACCACTATCCGTCATAATGGAAAATGATTGTAACGTGGATACAAAAAAGGTGTATAGCAAGGTAGAAGACTTTTTGAAGGATGACGACTTTATCAAGTATGTTCTGGATGATGCTCCTGAATCAGCTTTTCATTGGGATAAGCTTTTAAAGGAGCACGCAGAACTGCTGAAAGTATTTGAAGAGGCCAAGAATGTATTATTGGTTTCTGATGAAGCAATGGAAGTAATGACTTTATCTGAAGAAAGAAAACTAAAACATCGTATTTTTACTACATTAGAGATAAATAATATGGATTATTAATTAATTTGTTAACCATAGAAAAATGAGAAAAGACATGAAGAAATGTCCTAAGCCGTTGGGTTACGGAATCAGACGAACACCTGTTGTGTTAGGATTATCAGCTGCATTATGTATGCCGGCTGCTTTTTCGTATGCAAATGTTGACAATGGAATGGATCGTGAATCTGTTCTATCTGTTATGCAAGGAAAAACAATCAAAGGACAAATCTTGGATGAAACAGGGGAGTCTATGATTGGAGTTTCTGTGTTGGTAAAGGGTACGACTATAGGAACCGTTACTGATTTTGATGGTAATTATACACTTGAAGTGCCTAGTGGAAAGAATATATTGGAGATTTCCTATATAGGTTATAAGACTAAAGAAATTACTATTGGTAATAATAGTCTGATAAATATAAAAATGGAACCTGATACACAGGCTTTGGATGAAGTTGTGGTAATAGGTTATGGTACTGTGAAGAAACGTGATTTGACTGGTGCGGTAGCTTCCATGAAGAATGAAGATGTGACAGTTGCCCCTACTAGTAATGTGATGGAGGCTTTACAAGGAAAAATTGCAGGTATGGATATTGTGAAGTCTAGCGGGCAGGTTGGTGAAGATGTTTCTATTTTGTTGCGTGGCTCTCGTTCTATTTATGGTAGTAATGAACCGTTATTCATTATTGATGGTATTCCTGGGAGTTATAGCCAGGTGAACCCTTCTGATATTGAGAGTGTGGATGTATTAAAAGATGCCTCTTCTACTGCTATTTATGGTTCAGCAGGAGCTAATGGCGTAGTCATTATAACAACAAAACGTGGGAAGGAAGGAAAAGCTACTGTAAACTTTGATGCATATTATGGTTTCAGTGGTTCACCTAATTATAAGCATGGTATGGTTGGAGATGAATGGGTGAATTATCAAAGAGAAGCTTATAAGTATAAGAATGGAGATTACCCTTCTGATATGTCTGCTTTATTTGGTAATCAAGATTATACGGATGCCTATAATGCTGGAAAGTGGATTGATTGGATTGATGAAGCCTCAGGTAATACAGCTACAACCCAAAAATATAGTCTTTCTGTTTCAGGGGGTAGTGAGAAGACTAAGATATTTGCTTCAACTTCTTATAATAGAGAAGAGGGTTTATTGAGTAATGACAATCTTAATAAATATTCATTGCGATTGAATATTGATCAAGAAATTTTCTCTTGGGCTAAAATGGGCTTTACTTCTAATCTAACTTATCAAGATAGAAATCAAGGAGTGAAAAATACCTTTACAAAAGGTCTTTCATCATTTCCTTTGGGAGATGCTTATGATCAAAATGGGAAAATAAATCATGAATATATTACAGGACAATATTCTCCATTAGGTGATTTTATTGAAGATCAATATGTGAATAATACTCGTTCCACTTATTTGAATGTTAGTGGTTATTTGGAACTGAGTCCAATAAAAGATTTTACTTTTACAAGCCGTATTAATGGTACGCTCAGTGATTCTCGTCAAGGACAATATTGGGGAGATCAATGTAATGCTAATAGACCTAGTTATGCAGGTTCACCTCATGCTGCTATTACTAATAAGAACGCATGGAATTATACATGGGAGAATATTCTTTCTTATAATACTACTATTGCAAAAGATCATAATATAGGTGGTTCTGTTATTACTTCTTGGAATAAGAATCAAAATGATAGTAGCTTAGCTGCAGCTAGTGGTCAGATGGTAGATCGTTGGTCATTTTGGCGATTAGCATCCGGCGCATCGCAGCATGTTGAGTCTGATTTTGCTCAAACACAGAAAATGTCATTTGCTGTTCGTTTCAATTATTCTTATAAAGGTAAGTATTTGTTTACATTCTCAAATCGTTGGGATGGTGTGTCTCAGTTCTCAGCAGGGCATAAGTGGGATAGTTTCCCTGCTGGAGCAATTGCATGGCGTATCTCTGACGAACCTTTTATGAATGTGGCAAAAAATTGGTTGAATAATTTAAAATTGCGTGTAGGATATGGTATTACAGGTAATTCGGGCGGGGTGGATGCTTATGGTACAACTACACAAGCCTATGTTTATACCGGTAATGGACTTACTTTAAATGGTCAAAACTCTTCTTTTACTCAGTATACAGGTACTTATGGTAGCAAGGATTTGGGTTGGGAAAAGTCTTATAACTGGAATGTTGGTTTGGACTATGGCATATTAAACAATCGTGTTGATGGTTCTATCGAATGGTTTAAAACAACAACAAAAGGTTTGCTCTTTAAACGTACTTTGCCTATTACTAGTGGTTTGACTGGTTGGGGATCCCCATTATCTATTTGGCAGAATATTGCTGAAACTAGTAATCAAGGTGTGGAAGTCACCATTAATTCACATAATATAAAAACCAAAGATTTTAGTTGGAATACCACACTATCTGTAACATGGAGTAAAGAGAAAATAGAAAAATTACCTGACGGTGATTTAATTTCTGAAAATTTGTTTGTAGGGCATTCTATAAAGTCCATCTATGGCTATAAATATACCGGAATTTGGGGTACAAATACTCCTCAGGATATTTTGGATGCTTATGGTGTTAAACCCGGTTTTATTCAGATTGAAACTTTGGAAAAAGATGGTGATGGTGGAGTACACAAATATAGTACAAATGACCGTCAAGTGTTGGGACATACTAATCCGGATTGGATTGTTGGCTTGAATAATACATTTACTTATAAAAATTTTGATTTGTCTGTATTTGCAATGGCTCGTTATGGTCAAACTATTAATAGTGATTTGTTGGGTTATTATACGGCAGAACAAAGTGTAACAACAAATCAGTTGGCTGGAGCGGATTATTGGACGGAAAATAACCAGGGAGCTTATTATCCTGCTCCAGGTACAGGTTCGGAACAAAGTACGGTCATCTCAGCTTTAAGAGTGCGTGATGGTTCATTCATAAAAGTGAAAAATATCACTTTAGGATATACTTTTCCAGTTAATATCTCACGTAAGGCTTTGATGGAAAAATGTCGTATCTATGCAACTGCATACAATCCGTTTATTTATGTAAAGGATAAACAGTTGAAGGGTACAGATCCAGAGACAAACGGTTCGGATGCATTCCCTACTTTTAGACAGTTTGTGTTCGGAGTTAATTTAACTTTCTAACTTTATATAGGAGATATTTAAAATGAAAAATATATTCAGAAAACTTACTTTATATTCAGTGGCTTTAGCTGCTGTATCTTTCAGCTCTTGTTCGTTGGAAGAAAATAATCCGGCAGGCTTTACCAAGGAAAATCTTGCTACTTCTATTGAAGGGTATGAAACGTTGGTTAACCAGTGTTATTTTGCTATGGAAAGATATTTCTATGGTACGGATAGTTGGATGAGTTTGACCGAAGGTGATTCAGACCTTTGGACCTATCAGGCTAATCAATCAACTTCATACACCCAATGGTTTTGGTTCTTTGCAGGAGCATCTCCTAATACCACTTATACAAATAATTGGTGGAATGGTACTTATGATGGAGTAGGCTCTTGTAATGAAGCAATTGCATTGGCCGGTTATGCACCATATAAAACGGAAGCGGAACGAAATGCTAAAGTTGCAGAAGCCCGTTTTTTGCGTGCAATCTATTATTTTAATGCGGTAGAGCAATTTGGTGGGGTCACTATGTTGACTGAACCTGAAACAACTTTGAATTATGCTCCGGAACGTACAGATCCGCTGACTATTTATAAGGAAGTTATTATTCCTGATTTAGAATATGCTGTAGAATGGTTGGCAGTTGGTACACATGCCACTACTACGGTTCCAACCAAAAAGGCAGCTTTGGGATTTTTGGCAAAGGCCTGTTTGCAGACTTATGAATATGGTTCGACAGAATATTTGCAAAAGGCTTTGGATTCGGCTAAAGAATTGATTGCTGATTGTGAATCAGGTGGTGCAAAATATAATGCTTATATGTATCCGACCTATGAAGAAGTTTTTAAAGAATCGAATAATTGGGAAAATAAAGAAGCTTTGTGGAAGCATCGTTGGTATGCTGGTTCTGATGGTCATGGTTCTAGTAACGGTAACTATAAATTAAATCGTAATGATGAATATTTCTTGTGTAATGTGAATAAATTCGGAGCACGTGAAGATAATCAAGAAACTCGTTTAACTTGGGAGGGATGTATTTCTGGCATTTTTATGCCTACTCAACATCTTTTAAATCTTTATGTGCAGGAGGACGGAACACTTGACCCTCGATTCCATGAGTCATTTACTACTGAATGGAATGCGAATAAGAATTATATTTGGGATACTAGTGCGGCTAATATGTATGATAAAGATGAATCTATAGTTGGTACTGAATTAAAGAAGGGAGATTTGGCGATTAAATTCGTAATGCCTCAGGATGAGGATTATGCTGAGGAAAAAGCAAATAGACATACCTCGAATTATTTAATGATTGCTTATGATGATGTGTACAATGATCAAAAACATAATGTAAATATGCAATATAATGGTATGGAAAATCAGTTCCGTTATTTTTATCCATCATTGAATAAGCATAATAGTAGCAATTACTATGTGGCCAATGCTTCTAAAAAACGCAATGGCAATTTAAATGCGACTTTTATGATGCGTATGGCAGAAGTTTACCTGATAGCTGCAGAAGCTGATATTTATATCAATGGTGGTGCGAATGCAATGGGATACATTAATAAGGTACGTGCTCGTGCAGGGGCAAAGGCATTGACAGGTACAGCTACAGTTCGTACTGTTTTAGATGAGAGAGGACGTGAGCTTTGTGGCGAATATTGTAGATTTTATGATTTGAAACGTACCGGCATGTTTAAGAGTTCAAATTATTTGGAGGAAACACATCCGGACTTGGCTCAGTTCTTTAATCCTAATTATGCATTACGACCTATCTCTACAACATTTACTGCAACTATATCTAATGGTGCTGAATATCAAAATCCTGGATATTGATAATTTAAAACTTTTATAGTAGAATAATTGTCTTGTCTCTATTTGTAAAGAGGCAAGACAATTTTTTTTCATTCCATTGGATTGGTAGTCGTATATCGATTTGTTACTACCTATTATAATTACTGTGATGAAATTGATTATATTCTATTTATATTGATTTGTATAGAGTTATTTGTATGGTTCCTTTTAATTTATGAAACCTTAAATAACCGATTGAGATTGCTTATAATCAGTAGATCTTATAAATAATCGGAACATGGCTTTGAATTGAAGCCTCATAGTAACACTACAGTAAGTATAAATTGTGCACGAATGGAAGTTGGGGGAGATAATTCATGGGGCTTGCCTATATTAGAATCTTATCGGCTAAAATCAGGCATTTATAAATTTAGATTTGTGATTCGGTTAAAAAGAAATACTAAATGAAAGAAAATATACTTTTTATTTAACGTATTTTTATAATTAATCTTGAGTACAGGAGTTTTTTATATGCGTCATTTGAATAGATATGATAAAATAAATCTTGTTAACTATTATAACAGAAATGAAAAGCATGAAAAAAAGTCCGAAACAAAATTGGGAAAGTAATATCAGACGTACTCCCATTATTTTAGGGTTATCGGCAGCATTATGTATGCCGTCTGCATTTTCTTATGCAAATGCAAGTGACCCTGTTGCCGGTGAATTGGTTCAGTCTGTCCAGCAAGGACGTACTGTCACAGGTAAAATCATAGATGACACAGGGGAACCGTTAATTGGTGTATCCGTACTGGTGAAAGGTACAACGGTGGGTACGATTACCGATTTTGACGGTAATTATTCTTTGGAAGTTCCTTCAGGTAAGAATATTCTTGTCATATCTTATATAGGATATAAGACACAGGATATAACGGTGGGAAAAAGCAATCAGCTGAACATTAAAATGGAGGCCGATACGCAGGCTTTGGATGAAGTAGTCGTTGTAGGTTATGGCGTGATGAAGAAACGTGACCTTACAGGTTCTATTGCTTCAGTGAAGGCGGCTGATATTGTAAAATCACCGGCATCTAATGCCATGGAAGCATTGCAGGGGCAGGTTCCGGGTTTGGATATTGTACGTAATTCAGGTAAGGCTACTTCGGGTGTAACCATTAATATTCGCGGCCAGCGTTCACTGTCCGATGTGAAAGATGAGTTTGGTAACAATGTTGCCAATGCTCCGCTGTTTATCATTGATGGTATGCAGGGAGGTGATTTCTCGGATATTGCTCCGGCTGATATTGAGTCTATTGAGGTGTTGAAGGATGCTTCTTCTACGGCAATTTATGGTTCACAAGGTGCTAATGGGGTAATCATTATAACAACCAAGAAAGGTGCGCAAGGCAAAACAAAGTTTTCTTATAATGGTTATTTTGGTGTAAACGGGTGGGCGCAATATCCTGATATGCTGAGTGGGGAAGACTATATGCAGGTGCGTCGTGAAGCTGCTCGTACTGGCGGTCAGTGGAATTCTACCGCCGATGACCAGAAACTTTTCACTGTGGAGGAATGGCAGGCCATTCAGAACGGTGAGTGGACTGACTGGATAGATGAGGTGCTTCATACAGGGCTTGTTCAAAGCCATCAGGTTACAGCGTCAGGAGGTACGGAAAAGACCACCGCGATGTTGTCTGCCGGATATTATCAGGAAAAGGGTTCTTTCAAAAATGATAAAATGGATAAGTACAACTTGCGTATGAACATTGAGCACAAGTTAGGCAAGACCGTAAAAGTAGGAGCTACTACACAGGTCACTCATTATGCACAAGATGAGCGTGCCGAGAATGTGCTATGGCGCGCTGCTACTAATGCGCCTCTTGGTAAAGCATACGATGAAGACGGTAAAGTGGTAGAATATCCATTAGGAAAGAATGGACAGGTGAGTCCGTTGGTGGATGAGGCATCTGAAGTGGCTGCAAGACATCATGTGCTGAAAACAAATTTGATAGCTAATGGGTATTTGGATTTTACTCCTGTTGAAGGATTGACTTTCCGTTCTAATTTAGGAACCAATTATGCTTTTTATCGTAAGCAGGATTTTGAAGGGGCCAGTTCTATTGACCGTTTGGGACAGAATTCAACGTCACTGTCCAAAATCAAATCTTCCGAAAAGAGTTTTGTGAATTGGGATAATATTATCAGTTATAACAAAACCGTCAAAGATCATACTTTTGGTGCCACTGCATTGACTTCGTGGACACAATCCAAATATACATCAGTGAATGCGCAAGGAGAGGGCCAGTTGGTTGATTCATACTTATGGCATAATCTGGGTGCCAATGACAAAAGCTCTTATGTCATTGGATCGGATTATATACAGCACCAGACTTTCTCGTATGCTTTGCGCTTCAACTATAGTTATAAAGGCCGTTATATGTTGACGGTTTCTAATCGTTGGGATGGTGACTCACGTTTGTCTAAAGGTAATAAATGGGCAAGTTTCCCTTCTGTAGCTGCTGCATGGCGCATTAGTGATGAAGCGTTCATGAAGAATGTGGAAGCTCTGAGCAACTTGAAGTTGCGTTTAAGTTGGGGTAAGACAGGTAACTCGGGTATCATGGCCTACGGAACTCAGTCGGGCTTGACTCCGAAAACCAACTCTGCTTTCCAGGATAATGGCTATACCTATTATATATACAATGAATATGTAGGTAATGAGAATGTAGGCTGGGAGATGTCCAATACCTGGGATCTGGGTTTTGATATCGGTTTGTTCAATAACCGTATTTCGGCTGTTGTCGATTTATACCAGACAAAGACTACTGATATCCTGTTGCCCCGTACTTTGCCTACTTCTATGGGTGGTAGTAACGCAACTCCGTTCAAGATGTATCAAAATATCGGTGCAACCATGAACCGTGGTATAGAAATATCGGTAAATACCGTCAATGTGGATAACAAAAACTTTAAATGGAACTCCACTCTTACTTTTGCTGCCAATCATGAAGAGATTACCGATCTGATTGATGGCAAAGACATCATTGGATCAGATTCGCATATTACGACTAGTTTGTTGATTGGACGTCCTTTGAAATCATTCTATCATTTTATTAATGAGGGAATCTGGCAGGAAAATGAGGCTGAAGAAGCAGCTAAATATTTTAAAGATTCAAAGAAGACACAACCCTTCAAACCGGGTGATATCAAACTGAGAGACTTGAATGGTGACTATATTATTGATGATAAGGATGAAACTTACCTGGGTAGCCAGTCACCGAAATGGACAGGTGGATTCAACAACAACTTTAGTTATAAGGACTTTGATTTGAACGTATATATTATCGCTCGTTGGGGGCAGATGATTGATTATGAGCTGACCGGTTCTTATGATCCTCAGGGAAAAGGTAACTTCCCTGCTTACTTGAACTATTGGACGCCGGAGAATCCGTCCAATGATTTTCCGCGACCGGCTCAGACCAATTTCTATAACTATCTGGGTTATCAGACTTTGAATTACATTGATGGTTCGTATTGGAAGATCAAGACTGTATCACTGGGGTATACATTCCCCAAATCGTTGACTTCAAAATTGGGCGTGTCCAAACTTCGTGCATATGTCACCGCCAATAATCTCTTCTCTTTTGCCAAGAATCATTTGATTCAGGATTACGATGCAGAACGCGGAGGGTCAGCAAAAGCTCCGTTGCAGCGTCAGTTTATATTTGGTTTGAATCTTGATTTCTAACAGATAAAAAAGAAATAACTATTATGAAATACGGTAAAAAATATATGTTTGTAGCATGTGCTGCTCTGTTATTGGGCATGCAATCATGTGATTTGGAGGAATACAATCCTGCCGGAAGTACCCCGGATAACGTGTACAAAGAACAGGCCGGTTTTGAGGCCCTTGTCAATTCGGCTTATGCTTTTTGGGGCGGTCAGTTTTATGGACGTGAAGATTTTGTGTTATTGCTGAACGGTGGTGGCGATCTTTGGATCAATATTGCCAATTGCGGTTATGGTCGTCAGATGTCTAAATATGAAGAATTGACGGCTTCGGTTGGTCAGATTAAGAACACGTGGAATCGTCTGTATGAAATTATAAACGACTGTAATGCCGGTTTGGAACGGATTGACCAAGTGGAATTCAAAGACAAGAAACTGAGAGATATCCGTTTTGGTGAATTAAGTTTCATGCGTGCTTACGCTTATTGGCATTTGGTTGAAATTTACGGTAACGTGGATCTTAGGACCAAAGAAACTTCTGCCGAAAGTCTTTCAATGAATTGTTATCGCAGCAGCTATGAAGATTTATATGATTTAATGCTGACTGATGCGCAAAATGCGGTGGATAATCTGCCCGTTGATCCTTATCCTGTTAAAGATGTAGGTCGTGCGACCTCAAAAGCAGCATATGGCTTGTTAGCGCGCATCGCACTGACACGGGTTTCCTATTGTGACAGTCAGGCAGACAAAGATAAATATTATAAAATCGCTGAGGATGCGGCTCAATATGTGATTGATAACCAGAGCGCATTGAAGGTGTCTTTGTATAATACACCTGCCGAAGTTTTTGATCCGGATAATAATAAAACGAATAAAGAGGCTATGTTCGTTGTGACCCACTCTACTGAGTCATCATTGAATATGCAGGCTAAAAACCCGAACCGTATGCATATGTATTTCCATGCCAGTTATTCGGCAAGAGCAGGTATGGTACAGGATTATGAATATGGAAATGATAAGAATGCCAAGTCGGGTAGTATGGCGATGATGCCTACCCGTTATTTATTGGAATTGTATAATGAGGATATAGATGCTCGTTATAATGCTTGGTTCCGTGAAGAGTATAAACTGAATACACCCCAAGCTTATGCCTGGACTAAGGATCAGTTGGACTATTTTGAAAAACCGTCATCTATGATTGGTCAGGTTATTCAGCCGGGAGAAACAGCGCTACTTTTCACCAAGAAGAAGATTGCTGGCAAACGTAACTTGCCATATGCTGTCGTCGATATTGATGATACCTATGCAGCCGATGGAAGTGTCAGCAAGAGTGCCAACTTTAACATTCACTTCCCGACATTGCTAAAGTACGAAGATGCGAATTTTGAAAACAAAGGCTTGCCTACCAATTCGCAGGTAGGTGCAAATGATGTGATTACCATGCGTTTGCCCGAAATGTATTTCATTGTTGCCGAATGTGAGATAATGAAGTCCGGAGGAAATAAGGAGATAGCTAAAGCACGTATCAATGATATACGCAGACGTGCGGCTGTACCGGGCAAGGAAGCTGAAATGGAGGTAGGAGTGGACAAGATGACGATCGACTTTATTTTGGAAGAAAGAGCACGTGAGTATTGCGGCGAATTCATGCGCTGGTTTGATTTGAAAAGAACCGGAAAATTAGTAGAATATGTGAAAGCTCATAATCCGGACATTCCATTGATTCAACCGCATCATGCATGGCGTCCTATTCCTCAGATGTTTCTGGATTCTATCTTGAATCCGGATGAATTTGGTCAGAACGAGGGATATAATTAATAAGCATGAAAACGATGGCGCTTTTTAAATATATTGTCCTGTCTGTCTGTTTGTGTGGAATTCATCTGAATGGTTTTGCTCAGTCCACCCGTGAGGCTATATTGGAAGATATAGCCCGGACGGGAGGAGTGTACTATGCTTATCCCGTAAAGGAAGCTATCGCGACTCCTCCGCCTAAAGGGTATAAACCGTTTTATATCAGTCATTATGCACGACACGGTTCAAGGTGGATTCAATCGGAACAGGATTATAAAACAGTGGTTGATATTTTCGAGAAGGCACATCAAGCTGGAGTTTTGACCGCTTTGGGAGAAGATGTTCGCAAAAGAATGGCGTTGGTGTGGGAAGATGCCGAGGGACATGGGGGAGATTTGACCCCTTTGGGTGTGAGGCAACACCGGGGGATAGCCGAAAGAATGTTTCAGAACTATCCCGAGGTATTCAAGGGATCTCCTGCTCTGTCTGCACGCTCTACCGTGGTGTTGCGATGTGTATTGAGTATGGATGCCTTTTGTGAACGGTTGAAAGAACTCAATCCGGCATTGCAGATCCGGCGCGAAGCTTGTGCCAAGTATATGAAATATATGAATTATCATACGCCGGAAGCTGTGAAATTTGTTTCTCATCAGGGACCTTGGTATGAGGAATATAGAAAGTTTAAAGAAAGCCATACCCGTCCCGATCGTTTGGTCACTTCTTTATTTAATAGTCCTGACTATATCCGTAAGAATGTGAATCCTGATGAATTGATGTGGGGACTTTATTGGATTGCTTCAGATTTGCAGAATGTAGAGATAGAGGTGAGTCTTTATGATGTATTTCAGGAAGATGAATTATTTGATCTTTGGCAAGTTTGCAATTATCATAATTATGTATGTGACGGACCTGCACCTGCCAATGGTGGAATAATGACGGCCAGTGCCCGGTCATTGCTTGAAAATATATTGGATTCGGCCGATGAGGCAATCAGGTCCGGGACCCATACGGCGACATTACGTTTTGGGCACGATGGAAATATCATTCCCTTGGTAGCGTTGCTCCAATTGGGCGATATGTGGAAAGCCGAAACGGATCCCGATAAATTTTATCAGGCATGGTGTAATTTCAAGGTCACTCCGATGGCGGCAAACGTTCAGTTGGTTTTCTTCAGAAAAAAAGCTTCTGACGATATACTGGTGAAGTTCATGCATTGTGAGAAAGAAGTTACCATCCCTGTAGAAACGGATATTGCTCCTTTCTACCATTGGAAAGATGTTGAAACATATTATCGTCATCTTTTGCATAAATTGCCATAAGTCTATAAGATGAAAAACGGTGTAAATTCCTGTAGTATTGTAACGGGATTTATACCGTTTTTTTGAATGAGAAAGAGCAAAGGGAACAGCAGATTATCAAAGAAAAGACTTACTTTTGCAATAACAGAATAAATAAAGAATAAAAGACCATGAGTAAACTGAATATGAAAGAGTGGATAAACGAAATTATCCAAAAGAAAGAAGTGGTGGCTATGCCCATCATGACCCATCCGGGCATAGAGATGATAGGGAAAACGGTGCGTGATGCGGTTACTGACGGACAAGTGCATTACAACGCCATCAAGGCATTGAGTGAGAAATATCCCACAGCCGCCGCAACCGTGATTATGGATTTGACGGTAGAAGCCGAGGCTTTCGGAGCGGAGATTGTCTTCCCCGAAAATGAGGTTCCCAGTGTAGTGGGGCGTCTTCTTGCTAATGAGGAGGATATTGAAAAACTGAACATTCCTGCTTTGAATAAAGGAAGAGTCCCCCAATATCTGAAAGCAAATATGTTGGCAGCCAAGACAATAACGGACAGACCTGTCTTTGCCGGTTGCATCGGCCCTTACTCATTGGCAGGACGTTTGTATGATATGTCTGAAATCATGATGCTTATTTATATCAATCCGGAAGCGGCGAATTCGTTGTTGAAGAAATGTTCGGATTTCATTCTCCGTTACTGTATGGCACTGAAGGCTACAGGGGTGAATGGGGTAGTGATGGCCGAGCCGGCTGCCGGACTCTTGTCTGATGAGGACTGCCGGCAATACTCGTCTGTTTTCATTAAGGAGATAGTAGAGAAAGTGCAAGACGATCACTTCACAGTCATTCTGCATAATTGTGGAAATACCGGTCATTGTACTAAGGCAATGGTAGCTACAGGAGCTGCCGCTTATCATTTTGGAAATAAAATAGATATGGTCGAAGCTCTGAAAGAAGTACCTGCGGATGCTCTTGCAATGGGAAATCTTGATCCGGTGAGTTTGTTCAAGGCGGCTACTCCGGAGGTGATGAAGAAAGCCACACTCGACCTGTTGGAGGCTACCAAGTCCTATCCCAACTTCGTGCTCTCCAGCGGATGTGATACACCGCCTCATACACCTTCTGAAAATATTGATGCATTCTTTGCCGCATTAAATGAATTCAATAATGCTTGAAAAAGAACTTTCTTTTGCTGATCTGCCTATCTCATTGTCCGAAATCTATGAGACGATGGGATATGCAGATGCTGTACCCGACGAAGCAGTAGAAAAAGAAGTCCGTGGGGTGCTTGGACGGGTTGAGGCAGTAACTTCTCCCCGTTTTTGTTTTTTCATATCCGGTGGAGATTTGGATGAAACAAAAGATTTGCTTACTGTCGGTAAAACTAGTTTCAGTATAGGTAAAATAATAACCCGGCAACTGCGTGGTTCGGAATCCTTCGCTTTCTTTGCCGCGACTGCCGGAACTGGCTTTGAAAAGTTCCAGCATACGTTGCAGCAAGAGGGGGATATGGTAAAGGTTTATATAGCGGATGCCATAGGAAGTATCATAGCCGAGAAGACTGCGGATTGTATGGAAATTGCATTGGATGAATACATTCACGACAGAGGGTGGAGGCATACGAATCGTTTCAGTCCCGGATATTGCGGCTGGCATGTGTCGGAGCAAAAGAAATTATTTCCCTTATTTCCTTCAGCGGAACCTTGTGGCATCCGGTTGACAGATTCCAGTTTGATGCTTCCTATAAAATCGGTCAGTGGAGTAATAGGACTGGGGGATAGTGTCCGTAAACTGGAATATACTTGCGGTCTCTGTACGTACGATAGATGTTACAGGCGGAAGCAGCGGGGATAATAGGATGGCTACAAAAATCAGAGTCCCAAATGGCTAGATGTTGTTATTAATCTCATTGATTTTACAATTTGTTGCAATCTTAATGAATCTCCTGTCCTATCAAGACAGGTTATAACAGCTGTCCCCATCTGCTGTAACAACTACTTTCATCTGATGTTCCACCCTGGTGAAACTCCAGTCCCACCGAGGTGGAACTGCAATTTCACCGGGGTGGGACTGCCTCACTACCCGAGTGGAATACCAAACGTAGGCATATAAAAATACAATCTTTTCAGCCTTCTGCACCTTCTTTTAATGCCCATTGAAGAATAGATAAAGCCCGATCATGATAATAGTCAGTAGCGTCCATGCAAGGATAACCGATTTGGCCGGTTTCTCCATGACTTTCTTCATGTTTAATGTACATTCTTGCCGGCGTTTATCCAATAAGGATACCAAAATCATGCCTGCGCTGATGACAACGAACAGGTAGAAAGACAGCATCATGAAGTGAGGCCATGCTGTATATTTTTCTGCAGGAAATACCCATAAATAGAGAATGCCCACTCCCATGCTGAACGCCGTACCAAATGTCAATGCCATGTTGGCAGCCATCGTGGTAGTTCGTTTCCAGAAGATGCCGAACAGGAAAACAGCCGCCATAGGCGGTGCGATAAATCCCAGTACCGATTGGAATACATTAAACAGATTCAATCCTTTGATACTGTCTATGGCAATGGTGATGATCACCGAAATCAGTGCTCCCGCCATTGTAACCACATGCCCTGTACGGATGATCTCTTTCTGGCTGGCAAGCGGTCTGAATTTCTTGACATAGATATCCATCGTGAAGACGGTACTCAGCGCATTCAGGGCAGAGCCGACAGTGCTGATCAGTGCGGCGGTCAATACGGCGAGTACCAACCCCACCATGCCTACAGGAAATAAGTTAGTGACCATAGTCATGTAGGCTTCATCGGGGTTCTTCAAGCCCGGGTAGAGTGCCAGACAGATGATACCCGGAAGGATATAGAGAGGAACATCCAGTATCTTCAACCAACCGGTGAAGTTGGCACCCATTTGGCCTTCTTTCAGATTCTTAGCAGCCAATACAGGCTGTACCATGGATTGGTCTGTGCACCAGAACCAGACTCCCATGATGGGATACCCCAGAATAATGGGCAGCCACGGGAAGGCGGGATCGTCATTCGGGCGGAACAGGTTCCAGTAATCGGCCGGAACCGCTTCGGCCAATGCGCTGACGCCACCCACTTTGTAAAGACCTGCTATAGTAAGCGTGGCCGATACGAAAATAAGCAGAAGCATTTGGAATACATTGGTATAGGCTACCGCTTTCAGCCCTCCGGCCATGGTGAAGAATGCGGAGATAACGAGCAGGATTAATGCTGACTGCCACATGGGAATATCGAAAACCTGACGGATAAGGATACCTCCGGCGAATAAGGTCAGGGCAAGCCACGAGATAAGGATTGTCACAATGGTGTACCAGGCAAGAATGTTGCGGGTGGACTGTCCGAAACGCCGCCCCATGAACTCCGGCAAGGTGGTGATACGTGCTCCTAAGTAACGAGGGGCAAAGACAAAAGCCAGCAAGCAGATGAAAACAAACGCATACCAGGCATAATTACCTGAAACGATACCGGTGGTAAATCCGGCACTGGCGGAGGCTATCAGCATGGAAGGGCCCACATTGGTTCCCCACATGGAGAAACCGATGTGATGCCACTTCAGGGAACGCTCGGCAAGAAAAAGGCTACTGCCTTTTTTGCGTTTCAGACTGGCCCATATGCCGATGCCTATAAGAATCAGAAAGTAGGCAATAAGAATGCCCCAATCTAATGTATCTAAATAATTAGCGTGCATAATTCATGTATCAGATTAAGATGAATATTCCGTTTATTTATGAAGCCCCATCAGTTCCTTGGCTACCGCTACGGCCGTATTGGCATTGTCGCTATACCCGTCCGCACCTATTTCATCGGCGAATCCCTGGCTTACGGGAGCGCCGCCTATCATCACTTTCACTTGATTACGGATACCGGCTGCTTCCAGGGCGTTGATGACATCCTGCATATAAGTCATGGTTGTTGTCAGCAAGGCGCTCATACACAAGATATCTGCCTTGTTTTTCTTGACCTCTTCCACGAACTTGTCACAAGATACGTCGATACCTATGTTAATGACTTCAAAGCCGCAACCTTCAAGCATGGATGCCACCAGGTTTTTACCGATATCATGCAGATCACCTTTGACAGTTCCGATGACTACCTTGCCTATGGTAGTTGCTGCACTTCCCTGCAATAAAGGTTTCAGAAGTTCCAAAGCTCCCTTCATGGCGCGTCCTGCCATCAGCAGTTGGGGAACAAACGCTTTTCCATCTTGGAAGCGTTGTCCTACTTCCCCCATAGCTTTTATCATGTAATTATTGATAATTTCTTGGGGTTGTATGCCTTCGGCTATGGCCTTTTTGGTTACTTCTACGGCCGGTTCCAGCTTTCCGTCCACAATGGCGTTGAACAAAGGTTTTAGAGCTTCATCTTCGGTGGCTTCGGGACTTTTGATTATAATTGTTTCTTGTTTCGTTGCAGCGTCTTCCTCTTTCGAAAGGCTTTCTTTGGATGCGGCAGGTGATGAAGAGGAGTATTCTTCGACAATGCGCATGGCTTGTTCCACTTCTTGTTCATTATGAAAATCCATTTCCAGGTGCACACCATCCGCTCCGATGTTGTCCAACAAAGGTTTCAGTTCATCCAAAGTTACCCAACATGCCATGATACTCTTTCCACCGGCAAGGATTTTCTTGTAAAGGTCATACCATTTAGGTGATCCTCCTTGTGGCTCACCCACTCCCGGAGTCCATTGAATGGCGTTCAGCTCTTCAATTTCGAGAAGGGCGGGCAGGTGATGCATGGCGCCTACGCCGTCCAGATGATACAAGGTATAGTCTATCTTTTGACATTGTTCGCGGATAAAGGGTTGTACAAAACGACGATAATCATCTTCGCTGATCATGGTAGAAATATCGCTTTGTAATTTGCTCATTTTACCGGGAGCCCATGAAGAAAAATAGCAGAAGGCCATTTCATCCCCTTCACGGATGATATCGTAAAGTTCATCGAACACCTTGAAGTAGATGTCATTAATCTGTTGCATCTGCTGTTCCAGTACTTCGGGTTGCATTACAGTATCCAGCAACACTTTATCCGTACCTTTCAGTGCGGCCAACACATCCAGGCCTTCCATCAGATCGGGCATTCCTACGTAATAATGACCGTTTGCCTTCGCTTTGCATGCTTTCAGTAATTCCTTATGCAGAATCCAGTTAGGGTGCTCGGGATTGAAAACAATTTCATCGTTGAAATCCGGATCAGGATGAATCCAGATTGTATCTTCTCCTCCTTCGAATACGCCTCCTAAAATAGCTGCCAGTGAACCGGGGCCTAACTGGGTATTGGCAACCGGCAGGATATCTGCTTTCAGGCTGCTGTGCGCTACGTACCAATCCAGATATTCTGCACGCCATTGTGGGTCGAACCATTTTTGATTCAAATCTTTCGCCGGAGCCGGTGCTGGAATATCTGCGTGGGGCTTCACTCCCTTTTGGAAGTGTTCCCACATATTCAGTATGATTCCTTTATGATTCCACCAATCTATATATCGCTTTTTTGTTTCTTCTAAATTTGTTTTCCAAGTTTCCATTTTCGTTAGTCTTTAAATATTCCTTTAAAATGATTGTCAATGTGCAATTCAACGCTCTTACTTAAATCTATCTCATCCGTACACTCCACCTCATCCGGGTAAACAGGAATAGTCGCTCCCTGACGTACATATACGGGCATTTCGTCCAAGGGGACATCCAGGTCTTTTAACCAACGTCCTCCTTCCAGCACTTCACCGGTGAAGAAATTCACCCATTGTCCTTCGGGCAGATAGACGTCACGGCGGTTTTCACTGTTCATGACCGGAGCTACCAGGAAGTCGTTACCGAAATAGTACTCATCGTCGATGTGCCAGCACAGCTTGTCTTCAGGGTGATGAAAAATCAGAGCTTGCAAGAGAGGTGCTCCGCTTGAGATAGCTTTCCGACTTTGTGCTATAATATAAGGTATAAGTGTATAGCGTAATTTCCACCATTTTTTTATTATCGGAGCAATAGCCGGATAATGCCACGGCTCACGTTTGTTTGTTCCGTGATAGCGGATGTGTGAGGAGAATACGCCGAATTGTGTCCAGCGCATGTATACATCATCGGCTACTACAGAGTTCATGAAGTTAGGTAATGTATGGAATCCCGGAACATCATGGCTCCAGAATGCAAATCCGGAGAGTCCGAAATGTAAGCCGCCTTTCAGTGAGCCTGCCATCCCATCCCATGAACTGCATGAGTCACCTCCCCAATGCAGCGGATAGCGCTGGCATCCTGCCCATGCCGAGCGTGCCCATACAATGCCGTCACCGGTAACGTCTTTTGTGATTTCATAAGCGGCTTTCTGATAAAGCAATGCATACAGGTTGTTCAGCAATTCGGGTTTCATGCCTTTATAGAGGGCATCCATGTGGATGTTTTCTCCAAAATCGGTTTTGATACAGGTCACGCCCATATCCAGCAGATTCTTCAGCAGTCCTTTATACCATTCGGTTGCTTTAGGATAAGTGAAGTCAATGGTTCCGGCATAGTCCAAAGCGGAGAAATTGGAACCTTCCGAATCTTGTTTCTTTGTTAGCGGAGCTATATAATCGTTTTTGCGTGCTTCGTCTATCTGTTCGGCGTTTTCGGCCACGTAGGGGAGTTGCCATAAGGATACGCGGTATCCTTTTTTCTTCAGGCCTTGGATGAACCCTTTGGGATCGGGAAAGCGCTCTTCATTGAATTTCCATTCGCACAGCCAGTCGGTCTTGAACCAGCCGGTGTCCAGATGGATTACATCGCAGGGGTAATGCTCGGCACGCATCCGGTCGCATATCTCATTTACTTCATCAGCACTGAAATAAGTCATGCGGCTCATCCAGATGCCAAAGCTCCAGAGGGGAGGCATAGAAGGATATCCGGTCAGATCCCGGTAGCCCCGGAGGATTTCTTCCATAGTATTACCTGCTATGATGAAGACGTCCAGCATGGCTTGATCGCTCAGAAACTGTACCGAGCGGGTGGATTGTCCTGCCAATGACAGTTTACTATGGGCGCAGGTATGATAGAATGTTCCATACATCCGGCTGGAGAGGTAGAAAGGAATATTCTTATAAGTACGGCGGTTGTTTACACCTTGGCCATCCTGGTTCTTTAAGAAGAAAGTTTGTCCGCTTAAGTCCATTTTGGCGAAGCGTTCCCCTGTTCCGGCAAAACATTCATCAGGCTTTGATTCAAAGGAAAGAGTGGCACGTTCCTTCATTCCGTTTCGTTTGCAGAAAGCCAATGGCAGCGCATCGTAACGGGGAGGGGAGAAGTGGTCGTAGGCAGCCAGGCGGATTTCACGTTTGCCGTCAGGGTAAAGGCGAAGATCCAATGTTTCTTGAGGATCGGGCAGGAGTTCGCTCCAACGGTCTAATACCGGAGGCTTTATATTGATAAGTGCCCGTTGTATTCCGTCTTGGGTGGAGATAATCCATTCACCTTCTACTTGTGTTACTTGCAAAGGAAGTTTCTTTACCCGGTCGCTGAATTGGAGCATTTCCGACTGATCCGTCATGCTTTCTTCACCGAATCCGATAAAGAGCCGGGTGATGCCTGAGGTATATTGACGGATGACCAGCGTATATTCTTCACGGGGGAATGCAGTATCGGGTGCCATATCGTTAGAGAGCACTTGCTTTTGAAAAGGGACGTTTATACAGATATCCCCGTCTTTTTCATAGACAGAGGTGGGTTTGTATGCTTTCCATAATGATTCGTCTCTTGACAGATCGGGATCAAAGTCCAGAAAATCGAATAAGTGGTAATTGGTTGGTTTCATTCTTTTTTTGTTATTTTGTTTTTATAATGATTTTCGGTTGTTTTCCTTTGCTGTAGGGGAGGACTCAATGTGCCCATCCGGTGGCATAAGGGGGATTCAAGGCGACCCTGCCTGCCTTTTGTTTTATACTTTCATCTACTTGCGGACCATTCTTCTTCCACACATTATGAGGTCCCGGACGGTTGAAGTCGAAACGTTCGGACGGACACCAGTTGTTTTCTACGGTATAGCCATCCGTCGCTTCATCAAAGTAGATGTAAAACGCACGGTCGTTGGTAGCGTATGGCGCGTCGATTAAATGTTCAATCCGGTTATTGCGCATCACGGAGCCGGGTTGGTTGGAGAGGGTATAAAGTCCTCCTGCATCATACAGCCTCCGGGCAAAGTGGTGGACGTAATTGGCTTCAATCCGATTGCCCCTCATTCCGCTTTCCAGCAGGGTCCATCCCCAGCCCACACAGATACCTGAATAATTGACGTGGCAGACTTCATTATGTATGATATGGATATTCTTTACATATCCGGCTCCGATGCCTACACCTCCCCAATCTTCATTGGTCACTTCCTCAATCAGGTTGTTCCGTATGGTGATTCCCGTACATAATTCCTGTTCATGAAAAGGTGTATAAGGCACATGGGTTTCAAATCCTTCATCGGGAAAGGTGCCCACCAGTAAGGCTGTTCCACCAATATCGGTGAAATGGCAATTCTCGACAATGGAAGCCGATACGGCGCGTTCATAATCTACTCCCGTAGCTGCCAAGTGCTGAAATGTGCAATGGTTGAAATTGATGTTATTACCGCATTTTATCTGTATTGCAGCTTTGGGTCTGCCTATCCATGCCTGGTTTTCCAGTTCCGCTTTTTCAGGCAGCCCCGGTATGGGTAGTTTGTAAGCATCCAGCAGATGGAAACCTCCTTGCAATGTAACGTGTCCTTGATAAGAGGGGCGCATCCATGAAGTATGTTCGAAAGATATATTTTGAAAATGTATGTTCCTTACCGGACGTTCCAAAGTGCCGTTTACCGTTAGCAAGGTTTCTAAAGCCGGGATAATGACTTGCGCCTTCGTCATGTCTTCGTGAGGACGCGGGTAATAATAGATGCGTCCGGAAGGATAATCCTGATACCATTCTCCGGGCTGGTCCAATAACTCCAAAGCGTTGACCAGACAAAAGGAGGAGTTTCCTTTTTCTCCGTCAATGACAGGTTGAGGCCAGGGATGGGCAAACTCCAACCGGTTTTCGGGATCATGAAAACGGACAACTGTTTTTGCTCCTTCAGTAATCATTTCCTTCACTCTCAGTATGGCGATGGCCCAACGTTGGTGAACGATCATCTCTACTTGTGAAGCGGTATTTAACCCTGCTGTTTGTGGAGTGGGAATGGTGATCGTCTCTTCCTCAGGGTTAAAATCAATCATGCGTTCCATTACTCCGTCGGGAAACTGTGCGGCCCGCTGTGCTTTTGCTCCGTTGACCCACATTTGTCGGGTTTCCAATATCCTGTTTCCCATACGGGGCGCTTCCGCTACCCATATTTTATTTCTAAGTGTTTTTGGTATTCTGGTATCTTCGCATCCTTGTTCCCAACCTGTCACAGGAACTCCGCCACTTAAGACTACATGGGCATTGGGAACAGTGGTGATACGAGTGGGAGAGTCTGTTGTCCCGCTATCTTCGGGGCGGATGAACAGGCTTTTATATTGTGGGTATATTCCTTCCTCCAATAGGATATTTATGCCTCCGGTTGTTTCGGGTGATTGCAATCTCCTCCATTCGCGCGCTTGCTTGATGGCTTGTTCCAGAGTCTGGAGGGGAGATTGGCGTGTACCGGCAGCTTTGTCGTTACCGTAAGGAGAAACATAAATATCTCCTGCGGTTAAATAAAAGGTATAACTGATAAATGCGATAAAGCAGATCATTTTTGTTTTCATGGGTTCTCCGGATTTAAAGGTCTTTTTAAGCAGACGGAAGGAATCTGTTTTTGTACCCATTGGATAATTTGCTAATGTGTCAATTTGCTGCATTCTACTCTACGTGGTAATGGGCATATTAGCAAATTGATGCATTGACATATTGATTGAAGTATAATAAAAAAACAGGCCATACCTTAATGAAAAGGTACAGCCTGCGTCATTTAATAAAAAAGATTTATTTTTTATGAGTTCATGCTCATCAGGAATTCTTCGTTGTCTTTGGTATTTTCCAAACGGCTTTTTACAAAATCCATTGCTTCGATAGGATTCATATCTGCCAGATATTTGCGGAGAATCCACATACGGTCCAAAGTAGTCTTGTCGAGCAGCAAGTCGTCGCGGCGGGTGCTTGATGCCACGATGTTTACTGCCGGGAAGATACGTTTGTTGCTCAAGTTGCGGTCCAGCTGGAGTTCCATATTACCTGTACCCTTGAATTCTTCGAAGATTACTTCATCCATCTTGGAACCGGTGTCAATCAGTGCGGTTGCGATAATGGTCAGCGAGCCACCGTTTTCAATGTTACGGGCAGCACCGAAGAAACGTTTGGGCTTATGCAGGGCATTTGCATCCACACCACCGGATAATACCTTGCCGGAAGCAGGAGAAACCGTATTGTATGCACGTGCCAGTCGGGTGATAGAGTCGAGGAAGATTACCACATCGTGACCACATTCTACCATGCGTTTCGCTTTTTCCAGTACGATACCTGCAATCTTTACGTGACGTTCTGCCGGTTCGTCAAATGTAGAAGCGATCACTTCGGCATTTACGCTGCGCGCCATATCTGTCACTTCTTCGGGACGTTCGTCAATAAGCAGCATGATCATGTACGTTTCCGGATGGTTGGCTGCTATTGCGTTAGCGATGTCTTTCATCAGGATCGTCTTACCGGTTTTGGGCTGCGCCACAATCAAAGCACGCTGTCCTTTACCGATAGGTGAGAACATATCTACCACACGGGCTGAAAGGTTGTCACTATATCCTCCTTTGCAAAGTTTGAACTTTTCATCGGGGAACAGCGGGGTCAGGTGATCAAACGGAACGCGGTCACGTACCAATCCGGGATCCAGACCGTTTATCTTTTCCACCTTTACCAACGGGAAATATTTTTCTCCTTCTTTCGGCGGACGGATAGAGCCTTCCACTACATCACCGGTCTTCAAACCGAACAGTTTTATTTGCGATTGTGAAACGTAAATATCATCGGGTGAGGAAAGATAGTTGTAATCGGATGAACGGAGGAAGCCGTATCCGTCGGGCATGATTTCCAATACCCCGGTACCGGTCAGGATACCTTCAAATTCGTAAGGCTTTTCCACCTGTTTGCGTTCCGGTTGTTGAGGAATGCTGGCAGGCGCTTCTCCCTCAGCCGTCGTATTGTTATTATTGTTTGCCTGACGAGGATTGTTGTAATTGTTGTTGCGCGGATTGTTATACTTCTGATTTTGATCGCGCTGCTGGCGTGGTTGGAATTTGGGGGCAGGTGTCTGTACCGGAGCCGGTGTTTCTACTTTGGTAGCCTCAAATTTGCCGAACAACTCAGTAGGAAGTTCTATTTTTTCTGAAGGAAGATCCTCGATAGGAATAAAATCATCGGTTTCACTGCCGAATTCCAGTTCGGGAAGAATCACTTCTTTTTCTTCGGGAATAGCCGGTGTTTCTTCTTTTTTTGCTTTTTTGGGTGTCGGTTTCGCCGGTGCTTCAGCTTTCACTTCCTCTTTTGCGGTTTCTTTCGTTTCCGTTGCAGGTTGTTCTTCTGTCTTGGCTGTTACTTTCTTACTACCCGGTTTGCGTCCTCTTTTTTTAGGTGTTTTTTCTTCCGTGCTTGTTTCGGCTACGGTTTCTGTTTGTGGTGTTACCGCTACAGGAGCAGTTTCTTTTACTGTTTCGGCAGCTGTGGCGGCAGGTTGCGGGGTATTGGCTTCCAGCTTCTGTGCCTTGTCCTTGGTTGCAGTATAGACCTTGTCACCGTCTTTTTTAACGTTGATACGTGATCTTTTACGGGGTTGACTTTCATTGGCTTTTTCTGCCGCTACTTTTTTGGTTGCTCCGACTATGGCTTGCTCGTCCAGAATTTTATAAACCAGATCTTCTTTTTTTAGAGAGTCTGTTTTCTTGATACCCAACTCTTTGGCAATCGATTGTAATTCCGACAAGTCTTTGTCGTTTAATTGAATAATGTTATACATAGAGTATAGTTATTAGTAATATATTTCTTTATAATCTTTTAATGGTATAATTAAGGAGCGCAATCTACACGAAAATGTGTTAGAAGGGGGAAATGCACTCATAATTACGATTATGGGATTGATGTTGTTTTGATTGTTATCAGGAAGTAAACAGACTTTCCCGGATAGGGAACTGACGTATTTACCGAGGACAAAAGTAGATATTTTTTTTTAATCTCATGCATATTACAGAAGATTTTTTGCCGAATTTAATGAAATTAATAAAAAAAACGACGTTTGGAAACATCCTTTCTGTCTGTGAAAACCCTGATGTTAAATGAACGTAAAAATAGATCAGATTGTTCAGCAGAGTCTGCATGAAATAGCGAAAAAAATACTAATTTAGCCCGTCAAATTTGATTTTTACTTAATTATAAATAGAAAAAAGATGAAAAAAGTGATTTTTACGGAAAAGGCTCCTGCTGCTATAGGTCCTTACAGTCAAGCTGTTGAAGTGAATGGTATGGTATTCTTGTCAGGTCAGATTCCTGTTGATCCTGCTACCGGTGAATTTGTTCCGGGAGGAGTGACTGAACAGACTATTCAGGTTTTTGAGAATATCAAGAATGTATTGGCAGAAGCTGGTCTGACTACTGCTAATATCGTAAAAACAACCGTATTTTTGGCAGATATGTCTTTGTTTGCTGAAATGAACGCTGTTTATGCCAAGTATTTCGAAGGAGATTTCCCTGCCCGTTCTGCTGTAGCTGTTAAGGCTTTGCCGAAAGGAGCGCTTGTGGAGATAGAGAGCATCGCAGTGAGATAATGAGCTTTTCGTCACCGATTGCACGGATTGATGCAGATTGTTTCTATTGAAAAGCAATCGCTTGGTATGGAACCTGTGTCAATCAGTGTAGTCTATAGTGAATGATGGTGGATGGGGAATCATAAAAACAACTGATTAACAGATAGCGTAGAAAAGTGGAATATGAAACAACTGGACAAGTGGCAATGGTCCACATTAATATTATCTGCTATACTGGTAATGGCATTTTCAGTCTTTATTTATCGGTATGAGCCTTTTAAATCCGGGTTCGAGATTACCGACCAGCTGGGTGGTAATATTTTTCCAGCAACCATTCTCTCTACCGCAACCACAGATGCCAATTTAATCGTACCTGCCGATTCCGATTATATCGGAAATCCTAAGTCGTGTATCGCCATCCGGCTGAAGAACAGTTATGCCAATAGCAAATTGCGTATAGAAGTGGCCGAGACTCCTTTTTTCTCTCAGTCTGTATCCGAGTTTATTTTACCCAAGGCGGGGAAAGAATATCTGGTTTTTCCGGATATTATATGGAACTATCAGGCTTTGCGTGATAATAATCAGGCAGTGCCCGTTAGCATCTCCGTTAAGGCGGAATTGAATAAAAAAGAACTTCCACAGCGTTTGAAAACCATCTCAATGCGCAGTATCAATGAGTGTCCTTTAGGATACGTGGACGATAAAATGAAGTTTCACGATACGGGAGAGTTTTTTGCGGCCTACGTCAACGAGGAGCATCCTCAGATTGACAAATTATTGCGTGAAGCCTTGGATACACGTATCGTCAATCGTTTTCTTGGGTATCAAGGTAATGCACACCAGTCGGAGAATGTGGACAAACAGGTCTATGCATTGTGGAATGTGTTGCAAAAGCGGAACTTTAAGTATAGCTCCACCACCAATACCAGTCTTTCGTCCAATGTGGTTTATACACAGCGCGTCCGTACCTTGGACGATGCGCTGGAATCCTCGCAGATAAACTGTGTGGATGGCAGCGTGTTGCTGGCTTCACTGATGAAAGCCATCAATATCAATCCTATTCTGGTGCGTATTCCGGGACATATGTTTGTGGGTTATTACACAGACAAATCACACAAGAATATGAATTTTCTGGAAACCACGATGATAGGAGATGTGAATCTGGATGATTTCTTTCCGGATGAGAAGCTGGATTCTACCATGGTGGGCAAATCCCAGAACCAGATGTCGAAACTGACCTACGAGAAATCAAAGGAATACGCTACGAGGAAATACCGGGAGAATGACTCCCTGATACATTCGGGTAAAGTGAATTATATGTTTCTGGAAATTGATAAAAAGACCCGTGCGCAGGTACAACCTATCGGTAAATAAATTTGTTGTATGGATATGGAACTTACTTATATATATCATAGCGGATTCGCCTTGTCAGGCGATGGCTTCACTGTAATCATGGATTATTACCGTGATTCGGAGGATGGACAGGCGCAGTCGGATTTGAACCGGCTGATGGATGGGACTTTCAGCAATCAAGAGGCCGGAATGCCGGAAGGAATCGTACACAGCGAATTATTGCGGAGACCCGGAAAACTGTATGTGCTGGCCAGTCATTTTCATCCGGATCATTTTAATAAAGAGGTATTGCAATGGCGTGAACAGCGACCGGATATCATCTATATTTTCTCGAAAGACATTTTGCGCCATCGCAGGGCGCAGAAAGAAGATGCCGTCTGGCTGAAAAAAGGAGAGGAATATAAGGATGAAACATTGAGCGTGCGTGCTTTCGGTTCCACGGATGTAGGAGTATCGTTTTTGCTTCAGGCAGGTGGAAAAAAGATTTTTCATGCCGGTGATTTGAATAACTGGCATTGGATGGATGAGAGTACCGAGGCGGAGTGGAAGGGGGCCGAGAAGAATTTCCTGCATGAGCTGGATGATCTTTACGCCTATACGCCCGAAGTGGATGTGGCCATGTTTCCCGTTGATCCCCGTTTGGGAAAAGAATACATGCGGGGTGCCGGACAGTTTGTAACAAAGATAAAAACTCATATCTTTGTACCCATGCATTTCACACCGGAGTATGCCAAGGCAAATGCTTTCCGCGACTTTGCCGAAGCGCATGGAGTGCGTTTTGTGTCATTGACACATCGCGGACAAAAAATAGAGATTGAATAACAAAAGAATAACACAATATGAAAGTAAAAGGAAGATTTGATCATTTCAATATCAATGTAACTGATCTGGACAAGAGTATCAAGTTTTATGAAACAGCGTTAGGTTTGCATGAGTCTCATCGTAAGGAAGCTTCGGACGGTTCCTTCGTGCTGGTGTATATGGCCGATGACCACAGCAATTTCTTCTTGGAACTGACCTGGTTGCGTGACCATACCCAGCCATACGAGTTGGGTGAGAACGAAAGCCATCTGTGTCTGCGTGTGGAAGGTGATTATGACGAAGTCCGTAAATTCCATAAGGAAATGGGATGCGTTTGCTTCGAGAACACCGCTATGGGCTTGTATTTCATCAATGATCCTGATGATTACTGGATTGAGATATTGCCGGTAAAGTAAGACGATCGTTTCCGTTAGTAATGAATTAAAAAGATAGAGACTATGAAATACATTTCTCCCGGTGGCTGGTTCTCATTGGAATACCCGATGGGCTGGCACGAGTTTGAAGATACAGAAGAGAGTTTTTTATTCTATAATCCTGACCGGTGGACAGGTAATTTCCGCATATCGGCCTATAAGGATGAAGCGGCTGACTATGGTCCGCAGTGCATCGCATACGAATTGAAAGAAAATACTTCTTCCACCCTGGTGAAAGTGGGCAAGTGGGATTGTGCTTACAGCGCGGAAACTTTTCAGGAAGAAGGCGCCTGGTACACCACTCATATCTGGGTGACAGGAGAGGGGGATCTCTCTTTCGAATGTTCTTTTACCGTGTCCAAAGGAGGAGACAAGCATCCGGCGGAAGAAATCATCCGGTCTTTGCAGATCCGCAAAGAAGGTGTAAGTCACCCGCGTGAGATCATTCCGATCCGTGTTTTGGAAATCGGGGAGGTGAACACCGCCTTTGAGTGGGCTTCTACCGCGATTAAAAAGCAACTCACCAAGGATTTTACTGCGTCGGAGAGCGATATTGACAGTATACAGCAAGTAATGGACAGCGGACGTTTCCAGACCCAGCAGCGTATGGCGTGGGAGAATTTCGGTATTGCCTTCGGAGCCATTCTGGTGAATGAGATGGAAGGTATGGAATGGGTGACTGTCATTGAGGGACAGAAAGAATATCCCGCCTTGCAGTTTATGTGTTCGGATATGGTGCTGGACCCTGCCGCACTGGTGTGGGGAAAAGCTAAAAAGGGACTCCCCTGCGACTTGAAATCTGAATTCAGGAAAATTAAGCGAGAGGCGGAGGCAGTGTTGGATGATTTAAATAAATAGACAAATAATGACCCCATATATGCAAGTAGACGGGCTTACCAAATCATTCGGTGACTTGGTATTGTTCCGGAAGATTTCATTTGGAGTGGCCGAAGGACAACGCATCGGTCTGATAGCAAAGAACGGTACAGGCAAGACTACCTTACTTAATATAATAGCCGGTAAGGAGGGATATGATGAAGGAAGCATCGTCTTTCGTCGTGATCTGCGGGTGGGCTATTTGGAGCAAGACCCACATTATCCCGAAGACCTGACCGTGCTCGAAGCCTGTTTCTATCACGGAAACAGCACGGTGGAACTCATCAAAGAATATGAAAGCTGCATGGAAACCGAAGGCAATCCGGGACTGGAAGAGCTGTTGGCACGGATGGAGCACGAAAAGGCATGGGATTATGAACGGAAGGCGAAACAAATCCTTTCTCAATTAAAAATCCGGGATTTCAGCCAGCAGATCAAACATCTTTCCGGAGGTCAGTTGAAACGGGTGGCTTTGGCGAATGTGCTGATAACCGAGCCCGATTTCCTGATTTTGGACGAGCCTACCAACCATCTTGATCTGGATATGACGGAGTGGCTGGAGGGGTATCTCGGCCGGGGAAACATCAGTCTGCTCATGGTGACGCACGACCGTTATTTCCTGGACCGCGTCTGCTCTGAAATTATCGAGATAGACAATCAGCAGGTTTATTCATATAAAGGGAACTACAGCTATTACTTGGAAAAGAGGCAGGAGCGTATCGAGGCGACCAATGCCGAAATAGCCCGTGCCAATAACTTGTACCGCACAGAGCTGGAGTGGATGCGCCGTATGCCCCAGGCACGCGGACATAAAGCGCGTTATCGGGAAGAAGCTTTCTACGAACTGGAGAAAGTGGCGAAGCAGCGTTTCAACGACGGCAATGTGAAACTGGATATGAAAGCCTCTTACATCGGCTCCAAGATTTTTGAGGCGGATCATCTGTACAAGCGTTTCGGTGATTTGAAGATTCTGGAAGATTTCTCGTATATCTTTGCCCGTTATGAGAAGATGGGCATCGTGGGAAACAATGGTACGGGAAAGTCCACGTTCATTAAAATACTGATGGACGAACAGAAGCCGGACAGTGGAACACTGGATATCGGTGAGACAGTCCGTTTCGGATACTATTCTCAGGACGGCCTGAAGTTTGACGAGCAAATGAAGGTCATCGACGTGGTGCAGGATATTGCCGAAGTCATCGAATTGGGAAATGGCAAGAAGCTGACCGCATCCCAGTTCCTGCAACATTTTCTGTTTACCCCCGAAACACAGCATAGTTATGTATATAAACTGAGTGGGGGAGAACGCCGCCGCCTGTACCTGTGTACAGTGCTGATGCGCAATCCCAACTTTCTGGTGCTGGATGAGCCTACCAACGATCTTGATATCATCACCCTTCAGGTTTTGGAAGAATATTTGCAGAACTTCAAGGGCTGTGTAATCGTAGTAAGCCACGACCGCTATTTCATGGACAAGGTGGTAGATCACTTGCTGGTATTCAAGGGACAGGGAGACATTCGTGATTTTCCGGGTAACTACTCCGATTATCGTGACTGGCGCGAGGCGAAAGAGCAGCGCGAGAAAGAGGCGGAGAAGCCGAAGGAGGAAAAGACCGCCCGCGTGCGCTTGAATGACAAGCGGAAGATGTCTTTCAAGGAAAAGAAAGAGTTCGAGCAGCTGGAACAAGAAATAGCCGGGCTGGAGCAGGAGAAGGCCGATATAGAAGCCGCCCTTTGCAGCGGTACGCTGGGAGTGGAGGAACTGACGGAGAAATCCAAACGATTGCCGGAACTGAATGATTTGATTGATGAAAAGACCATGCGCTGGTTGGAACTGAGCGAGATAGAAGGGTAGAATAACCGGAGGTGCAACAGTGTACCTGATGCCATATTGCTATATTCGTTTTGAATAACAAAACCATAATATAGAAAAGAAATATGGCATCCATTAAATTGAAATTCCGCCCATCGAGCGTAAAAGGAAAAAAGGGCGTATTAAGTTATCAAATTATTCATTACAGACTGACACGGCTCATCAAGACTTCTTATCGGATCATGCCTTCCGAGTGGGACGACTCCACCGGCAGTCTGCTTATTTCAACACAGTCTGAATGTAAAGCGCGTCTTCTGCTGATACGTGACCAGACGAATTGGGAGATGACGCGGTTACAAGGTATTATCAATGATCTGGAGCGGACCGGTGTGGAATACACCATTGATGATATCGTGGCTTCTTTCCGGAAAATCCCTTCTGTAGAGAGTGTGTTCAACTTCATGCAACGATGTATCAATAAACTGGAGCGGCAGAAAAGGGGACGGACGGCAGAAGGCTATACCTCGACAATGAACAGCTTTATCCAATTCAGAAAGAATGAGGATCTGAGTTTTGAAGCCTTTGATTCGGAGCTGATGGAGATGTATGAAGCCTATCTGAAAGAGAAAGGCTTGGTAAAGAACAGTACTTCCTATTATATGAGAATCTGGCGGAGTGTGTATAACCTGGCTGTAGAGCAAGGCTATACCACCGACAAAAAACCTTTCAAACATGTCTATACCGGCATAGACAAGACCGTAAAACGGGCTGTTCCTTTTAAAATCATCAAAATGATCAAGGAGCTTGATTTGTCATTCGAACCCCAGTTGGAGCTGGCAAGGGATATTTTCCTTTTCAGTTTCTATACCCGGGGCATGTCGTTTATTGATATGGCACACTTGAAAAAGAGCAATCTCCAGAATGGAATTCTGACATACAGCCGGAAAAAGACCGGGCAGCGGCTGACTATTCTGTGGGAGGAGCTGATGCAGGAGATTGTGGATAAATACAAGGATGACAGTTCCGAGTACCTGCTGCCTATCTTGCGGTATTGTGACATAAATGACCGCAAGCAATATAAACTGAGGGCCAAGCAGATAGGACGGGGCTTGAATAAAATAGGCTTGCGGCTGGAATTAAAGGCGCCGTTGACTTTTTATGTGGCTCGGCATAGCTGGGCCAGCATAGCGCAGGACAGGAAGGTGTCTACAGACATCATCCGCGAAGGGTTGGGGCACGATAATGAAAAGACCACTCATATTTATCTGGCATCCATCTCCACTTCACAGATAGACAGAGCCAATCAGATCATTTTAAGGGGGCTGTAGGGGAAGTATTCATTCAGGCTGTAGGATGACAGCCTGAATGTTCTATTGGCTTGGATAAAATCAGATCATTTTTGGAGAAATATTTTTAAAATCCTAACATAAGAGCTGGAGAATATTCAATATTCGGCAAAGTAATCAAAATATGCCTTGTTGGTGATAGATACAAAATATTGAATGACTTTTGTATGGGGAGATATAGAAATATGCAGAATGCTGATCTAAAGGATCGTGCCATTAGGAAATGCTGTGTGACTTCGTGTGATATCTAATTTAGGATAATTTATTTTTTATCATAAACAAGTGTGATAAATCTGAAAATCAGCTGTTTGATAGCATGATTCGTTTTATAAAAAATGGGGTTCTCTTAGTAAGAGATCCCCATCTCTATTTAATTTATTGATAATGTGAAACATACATATCGTAATTCATAACCTTTTACGAACAATTCTCATACATTTCTTGTTAAAAGCATTTTAAAACAACAAAAGATTTCCATTTCTTGGGAATTATAGCTACTTTTGCAGCCAAATGGGGATCTCTTACTAAGAGAACCCCAAAAATGAAGCTTCAACAAGCCTTCATTTTAGAAGTACAAATGATAAATAATTTATGTTTTGATGCAAATCTGTAATGATGCGGATTTGGGTACTGAATACTCCTTTCCGCAGAATCAAAACATAACGGGTAAAGCGCCTAGGTTACTGCCATGCAGTTCAATCGCTTCCTGCCCAGACCAGGGGTCAGATCTGATAACCACGTCACAGACGGGGGAAGAAAAAGAATATCCTGACCACAAGTGGTATTATATGTTCCTGCGCAACAGAGAGCTGAAACGCTATATCGAAATCTTTACCGGCAGGAGGGCTGTGATGATTAATACCCGGTCTGGCATGAAGGAAGAAAGATATTTCTGCTTCAAAGTGTTTTCATATACCTCTGCTGATCATAAAAGACGTTTTGAACGGTGTCCTTATAGCAAAGAAGAATATGCGGCCCGTCGGGAGTCCGCCTTTGCCGTAAAGGAGGCGTTTGCGACAGGCTCTGTACAGAAGTTGAACGCTTTGACGGATGAAAAGGAAATCACGGGTGATGGTTATCTGTTTGTATGTGCCCCGTTGGATGAATTGAATCTCATCCTTGCCCATCTGTTCCCCCGGCAGTATCTTGCAAAAGACCGCAATTCCTATAGCGTGGCTGTTATTCCCCATAGACAGATGGAAGAATTTATTTATCTGTATGAATCCATGCCTTATAATATTGAACTGATGGATAAGCCTCTTGAGGAGTATATTCAGAAAAAGCAGAAGATACGTATTACGGGTGGTGTTTTTCAGGGGAAGGAGGGGTGTATCATGCGTCTGCATCGGAATACAAAGCTGGTGTTTGCTTTTGGTAATATGACGGTGGCTATTAGTTATCTTCAGGCTTTTCCGTTTGAGAAGGTGGAGTGATAAACTTACTTTATTTATGACAATAAGTGACTTTCTTGTACTGGTAACTATTGTACTTACTTTAGTAACAATTGCTGTATCAAATAATAAAAAAATATGGCTGTATAAATTCTACAAGAGAGATTATTATCTTCTTTTTTTGGGGTTTGTGTATAGAACGAATTCGAAAGCTGACTCCCCAACGGAGCAATTCGCTTCATTACGGTAGTGATATCGGAGCAGAAATGGTGGCAACTTATCACAGTGTGATTGGAACAGTGAAGATTCATGGCTGTTCTATTTGGAACTTCATCAGAACTTTTTTCAAAAATATTTTTGACTGGTACAGGGATTATGTTAACATGCTTCCTGACAAAATTACTTTGGCTACAGGTCAATGTTAAATTCAAACTAATTTATTAACAAAACTCTATTTAGAGCATAGTCATGTGTCCTTTCAAAGGGGGGATGCCCTAAATTGAGCGCTTATCTCCAAATACAAGAAGTGCTTAAAAGATACTGACATTCCATTTGATACGTCTAGAGAGAGCAAAGAATAAAATTATTGAGTAATTATGGCAAAGAAGAAAGTAATGTTAATCTTCGGAACCCGCCCAGAGGCTATCAAGATGTGCCCACTGGTCAAAGAGTTCCAGAAGCACTCAGAAGAGTTTGAAACCATTGTATGCGTCACTGGTCAGCATCGCGAAATGCTTGATCAGGTGCTTCATCTTTTCGATGTCCGTCCCGATTTTGACCTCAACATCATGCGGCAAGGACAAGACCTCACTGATGTAACTGCACGCGTCCTCACCGGTCTTCGTGACATCTTTAAGGAATGTCGACCTGATGTTGTCCTCGTCCATGGCGACACTACCACTTCTACCGCAGGAGCTCTTGCCGCCTTCTACGCACAAATCCCTGTAGGTCATGTAGAGGCGGGTCTCCGTACCCACAATATCTACAGCCCTTGGCCTGAAGAGATGAACCGCCAGATTACTGGACGCATCGCCACTTACAACTTCTCGCCAACCCCACTCAGTGAGAAGAACCTCCTTGAAGAGAAAGCTCATGGCAACATCTATGTTACCGGCAATACCGTCATCGATGCTCTCTACATGGTCGTTGATAGGCTCAAGACCGATGCCGCCCTTGCTGAAGAACAGAACAAGGTGCTTTCAGCCGCAGGTTATGACGTAACTCGTCTCAACAATGGCAAGAAGCTTGTCCTTATCACAGGCCACCGTCGCGAGAACTTTGGCGACGGCTTTATCCGAATGGTTACTGCTATGAAGGACCTCTCTGAGAAGTATCCAAAGGTAGATTTCGTTTATCCAATGCACCTTAATCCCAACGTGCGCAAACCAATTCACGAAGTCTTTGGTGAAGACCTCACCCGTCCTAACTTCTTCTTCATCGAGCCTCTTCAGTATCTCGAGTTTGTCCACCTCATGTCGAAGGCCACTATCGTTCTTACTGATTCAGGTGGTATTCAGGAAGAAGCTCCCGGCCTTGGCAAGCCTGTCCTTGTGATGCGTGACACCACTGAGCGTCCTGAAGCTCTCGCCTCGGGTACTGTTCATCTTGTGGGCACCGATTACAACAAGATTATGACTGAAGTCAGCAATCTCCTTGATGATGCCATAGCCTACGAGCAGATGTCCAAGGCTGTTAACCCTTATGGAGACGGACAGGCTTGCCGTCGAATTGCTGATGTGCTTGCGGAGAAAGAAACGGATAGATATGAGGTGAAATAACCGAACTTATTAAGAAAACATTACATTTAAATTGAGAGTAACAAGTAAAATTCTATATAACAATGATCAATGTTGGAATTATCGGATGCGGCTTCGTAGGAGGAGCCCTGAAGGATTGGTTGGAGCACAACAATCCAGAGTGTAAACTGTTCATCACCGACCCAGCTAAGGGGTATAACGATGACCTCTCAAATATTGATATTGCGTTTCTGCAAATTCATGTTCGCACAGAGGACGATGGTACACAGGATCTCACTCTCATGAAAGAGCTTATCTCTAAGCTGCCAGATGTACCTATATTCGTGCGCACCACTATTCTCCCTGGCACTAGTGAGTTGCTCTCGAAGGAAACTGGTCATCGTGTACACTACATGCCTGAATTTCTTACTGAACGCACTCATATAGAGGATTTTAAAAAACAAACAATGGTGTTTACCGGAGCTGTTGAACTCCTCACCAAAATCTTTGTTGGCAAGAAGTTCACCGTCATGAGTCCACTTGAGGCAGAGCTTACCAAATATATGCACAATGTCTTTGGTGCATACAAAGTTACTTACTTCAATGCATGCCGTGAGTACTGTGAGAAGATGGGAGCCGATTGGCGTACTGTCCATACGGGCTGCCTCCTTTCAGGCTACATCAACGATACTCACACTTACGTTCCTGGGCCAGACGGTAAGTTCGGCTATGGTGGCAAGTGTTTCCCTAAGGATGTTAATGCCTTCACCCAAATGACGCAGGGTACTTCACTTGGTGTCCTCCTAGCACCTCTCCATAAACTTAATGTTCATTTCCGTGGCGAAGAAGAAATTATCTAATTAACCAATAAGCAGGTGAATGGCGCGATGCTGCGGATCGAATTCGTTGCCTTCTATAAAAGGGTTAAATATATAATATGTTGATAATGAACGGGTTAGTAAGGTGGGGGGGGGGTAAGAGGCATAGCCCATCCATAAGTTGTATTCGCTTGGTGGCGATGTTACTAATCATCTCATGCCATATTTGTCAATACTATGGTAATGAGCTTGCTTGGTGGTTAAACGTTGGTGTTCAAATATTTTTCGTGTTAAGCGGATTCTTATACGGCAATAAGCGTATAGACGAACCCATTGAATGGATAAGAAAGCAATTTGTCAAAATATTACCGACTTATTATCTATTTATTTTCATTACAGTAATACTATACTTGATATTTAGTCCCGAAACTTTGTCTATAAAAGAAATTGCGGGTTCGATATTCTGTGTAGGAACTTTAAAAGGCATAGGACATCTTTGGTTTGTGGGCAATATATTAATCTGCTATCTTTTGACTCCATATCTTGATTGGATATTTAGACGCAATGCCGAAAGAAAGTTCTTGTCAAATCTCAAAAAGCTTATTTTCTTAGCAGTAGTGTTTACTTTTACAGGTATCTATCTACAATCCTATTTTCGCCCGGGGCACATTTTGTGCTATATAGTCGGATATGTCCTTTCAGTAACATACCGGGATTATGGAGATAAAGTTATCTACAACACAATGATTTTGTCTGGTGTTGTTGCATTTGTATTGAAATCAGTATATGCCTATTTGAAATATTTCAAGAATGTGGAGATGATTGGTATATGGTCACATTTCCATGACTATTCTCATATGGTTGGGGGGGTGTTCATAATGACATTGTTGTTGGTGCTATTATACAAAGTACCACAACTGAAGATTGCAAGTTTCTCTGATAAATACAGCTACGAAATTTATATTGTTCATCAGTTGTTCATTTTGAGTCCTCTAACATTAATGGCTTTAACAAATTATCCTGTAGTTAATATCGTTGTAACATTATTAAGCATAGGTATATCAGGTGTAGTTCTGAAAATAATGACAAGAAGTTTACTGAAAACAATCAAAATTGCATAACAAAAAAATACACTTATGTGCAAGTTTACAATTTGTATTCCGTCGTATAATCGAGCACATACAATTCAAAAGCCTTTAGAAAGTTTGGTAGAGCAAACATTCAAGGATTTTGAGGTGGTCGTAGTAGATGATGGTTCTAGTGACAATACAGAAGAGGTTGTTCACCCGTACGAATCTCTTCTGAACCTTCGTTATATCAAGAAAATAAACGGAGGTAAGCATACTGCCCTAAATAGGGGTATTGCGTGTGCCAAAGGAGAACTGTTTGTTATTCTTGATTCTGATGATCAGTTTGTTACTACCTGCTTGGAAAAGATGGCTAAACTATGGGACGGATGCAAGGACAGGGATTCGTTTTGTGGAGTTATGGGCAAGAGTATGACTAACGGCAAAATGATAGGGCGGCCATTTCCTGAAGGTCTGCACTCTTTGTCTTATGTAGAATACCACTATGGTGACTATGCGGGATGGTTTCTTGATTGTTGTGAGTGTCTGAGAACTGATATCCTTAAGAGGTATTCGTGGCCTGAAAATCTTGAAACCAAATTTGTTCCGGAGAATTATGTAATGGATCAAATAGGCTTAAAGTATAAACTTCTTCTTACTAATGAAATTTTTATGGATAAGGTTTATGAGAATGATGGTATTACAAACAATGTCGATAATTATGTAAAAAAGAACATCTGCGGATATTTGTATAATGCAATCTCAAAAATTGAAATAATATTGCAAAAGGCTAAGAAAACAGAACTTAAACCCACAGCAGGAAAATATATGTGGTGCTATTATTGGCAGTTGGTAAAAATGGATGCTGAGCAAAAGGGACCAAGAATAAAGCATATTAGTCTACTTGGTTATGCGATGTGGTTTCGCTATAACCTTGTGCAAATAGTTAAAAGTATATTAGGAAAATAGAGAGATGGAGGAAATCTATTCAAAAGGTAATGTAATCAAATCATTCTTTTGGAAACTACTCGAGAGATTTAGTGTCCAAGGATTGAGTCTGTGTATAACTCTTGTCTTGGCAAGAATACTTAGTCCATCAGACTATGGTACCGTTGCGATTATTACCGTATTTGTCAACCTTGCAAACGTAATTATTGACGGAGGTCTTAATACTGCACTTATTCAGAAAAAAGATACAGATAGCCTTGACTATTCAACTATCTTTTTTTCAAGCATTCTTCTGTCTATAGTATTGTATGCATTATTATACGTAACATCACCTTGGATAGCAGAATTTTACGACATTCCCGAGCTTGTTGATATGATTCGAATATTGGGTGTTATTTTGGTATTCGAAGCTGTCAATTCAATACAAAGAGCCTATGTCTCCAAAATGATGTTATTTAGGAAGCTCTTTTATAGCAGTTTTTTTGCTCTTTTGGTATCCGGCTCATTGGGTATCTATATGGCCTTAAACGACTATGGTGTATGGGCATTGATCAGTCAACAAATGACTTGTGTGCTGGTTACAATAATAATCATGTGGTTTACCATAAAATGGAGACCAATACTTGCATTCTCATTTGAAAGATTTAAAAAATTATTTGACTACGGATGGAAAATCTTCGGATTGAATTTTATCACAACCCTTTACTTGAACATTCGTAGCCTGATTATCGGAAAATTCTATTCTCCAGCTGATTTGGCTTTCTTTGAAAGAGGGCATACATTGTCTAGCATGGTGGTACAGAACATAAATACGTCCTTGCAGACAATATTATTTCCTGTTTTGTCTAACTCACAAAATGATAAGGTAAGGATTAAATCTCTCGTCCGAAGATCAACAGGAATGACCTGTTTGCTCATATTTCCTGCATTGATAGGCTTAATATCTATAGCCAAGCCTTTGGTCTTGCTTATTTTGACAGAGAAATGGCTTCCTGCGGTAGCCTATATTCAGATTTATTCAATTGCATATATGCTGTTTCCTGTTCAGGTTGCTAATATGGAAGCAATCAAGGCAATGGGATACAGCGGAATATCACTTAAACTTGAGATAATAAAGAAAGTTATTGAGACGACAATACTCATTATCTCGGTATTTATGGGAGTTATCGCCATAGTTTGGGGAGTTGTCTTCTTCAATTTCGTGTGTTTGTTCATTAATCTATACCCAAGTAAGAAATATCTCGATTATGGTGTCTTTGAGCAGGTGAAAGATATAATACCTACTTTCCTATGTGCCATCATGATGGGTTTTTCAATTTATTGGATTCAGTATCTACCTATTCATTTGCTCCTCATTCTCATGTTACAAATGATAATGGGAGTTTTGGTATTTGGTCTATTCTGCTATCTATCTAAAAATGAAAGTTTTTTATATGTCAAGTCATTAATAACTGAAAAACTGAAAAGAAAATGAAAATAGGAATCGTAACAACTTGGTTTGAAAGAGGTGCTGCATACGTGTCTCGTCAATTTATGGATATTCTCAAGAGTACCGATGAAGTTTTTATATATGCACGTGGTGGGGAGGCTTATGCACAAGGCAATCCTGTATGGGATTTGCCCAATGTTCATTGGGGTACTCGCAAACCCAAAACAATGTATCTTTATCCTGGAGGAACATATATTGACAAGAAAGACTTTGAATCGTGGATCAAGAAGAATAGTGTTGAGCTTATTCTCTTCAACGAACAGCAGTGGTTCACACCTGTAGTATGGGCAAAACAGATGGGGGTTAAGGTAGTTTCTTATGTGGATTATTACACCGAAGAAACGATTCCTTTATTTGATATTTTTGATGGTGTGATATGTAACACTCAGAGACATGCCTTTGCATTTAGAAACCATAAGTCAGTTCAGTATATTAAGTGGGGAACAAATACACAATTATATAAACCCTCTGATGTGAAGAACGACAAGATTGTTTTCTTCCATTCTGCGGGAATGGCACCAATCAGAAAAGGTACAGACTTGTTGATTGAAGCATTCTATCAGGCAGCAAACAGAAAAGATGCTAAGCTGCTTTTGCATACCCAGGTGTCTCTTGAAAAACAGCTTCCAGATCTTAACTATATGATTAAAGAACTTCAGGAGGAGGGTTCGATGGAGGTCGTAGAGGGTACTATTTCTGCTCCTGGACTCTATCACAAAGCCGATGTTTATGTATATCCATCTCGTTTGGATGGTATTGGTCTTACTCTTATGGAAGCAATTTCAGCAGGTCTTGTCTGTATCACTTCTGATAATGCTCCAATGAATGAGTTTATCGAGAAAGATTTTGGCTTGGTTACTCCTATTGACTACTACTATTCAAGAAAAGATGGTTATTATTGGCCAATGTGTGTATGTAATGTTAGCTACTTGTCAACTCAGATTTCAGATATCATTGCAAATAAATATGAACTTGATACGATGAAGCGAAAAGCTCGCGAATATGCAGAGTCTGAGCTTGATTTCGAAAAGAATTTCAAGCAGTTGCATAGTTTGTTATCCTCTGTCAAATTTGATGACGACTACGAGAAAACAGCACAAGCTATCTTGCATAAGGACAAGGTGGGAATGAGAAAATATCTATTTGTCATTGAAACTCTTGTAACAATCAAAAAAATGTTTAGATAAATATGGATACACCAAAGGTAACAGCTATTATCACGACCCATAACCGTAAATCGTTAGTAGGAAGAGCTATAGAAAGTGTATTGAATCAATCTTATGAGAATATAGAATGTATTGTTGTTGATGATGCTTCTTCAGATGGAACAGAAGAAGTTTGTAGAAAATATCCAATTAAATATATTTATATACCACAGGCAGAAAGTAAAGGTGGTAATTATGCACGTAATGTGGGGATTAAGAAAGCTCAGGGGAAATATGTTGCTTTTTTAGATGATGATGATTATTGGTTAAAAGAAAAAATATCAAAGCAGGTAACTCTTATCGAAGAGAAAAAGTGCGAATTGGTCTATTCAGGAGCGTGTCCTGAGATAGTGAAGGAAGGAGGCATTGAAGTAAGGTTTGATAAATATTCACCTGATTTTTATAAACAAGGTGATATGAGTCGAAAGATACTTTATGGAATATGTTGTTTAAATATAACTATTCTTGCCAATAGGCAAGCCTTATTGGATGTTGGCTTATTTGATGAAAATGTTCGTTTCTGGCAAGAATATGAGTTAACTATTCGTTTGGCTCAACGAATGCCATTTTATTTTATACCAGAGGTTTTAGCAGTTTTTCGTGTTGACATAAATGATAAAGGACGGTTGACTAATAAATATTTTGAATGGATTAAATCAGTGAATTATATTTATGATAAACATGCTGGCTTATATAAAAGGCTTAATTTTATAGAAAGACAGAGAGTAAGGCTTGCTTTCGTTTCAGATGGAATGAATAGAGCCAGAGCTTCAAAACTTATGAGTGGATATTATAAATATAAGTTGCAGCTGAATACTTTGTTTATTCCTGTTCGTATTTATGCTCGCATTGTTCGGCTGTTAGAAACTTGATATGGAATGATATATATAATTGTTTTTCTATTTACCACATTCTTTACTTATGTAGCACAGAGAACGGTTACTCAGAAAGTTTTCTTTTATTTTTTTTCTGCATTAGCTGTTTTATTTCCAGCTATGTTGGCAGGTTTTAGAGATTCTGGTATTGGAACCGATACTCTTATCTACGTAGATCATGTTTGGGCTAAAATATTGTTGGTGCCAGCTTGGGATGATTTTATGTATAGTTATAGCAATAAAGATTTTCAAGATATAGAATTCCTTTATTTATTATTAAATTGGCTGGTTTCTCAAGTAAGTACGGATGTACATTCGATTTATTTTGCTGCTAATTTAGTTGTGATATACTTTGTTTATAGGGCCGCTTATGATAATAGAAAAAAGTGTGATATGTGGTTGGTTATGCTTTTGTTCTTACTTCTTTATTATAATGCTAGTTTGAATCTTGTTCGACAATCTATTGCTTTATCGATGAGTATTTATGCCTATAAATATATAGAACGAGAGAAATGGGTGAAAGTAGCAATATGGAGTTATTTTGTATTGTTGGCGCATAATACAGGTGTGTTTTTTACTTTCTTGTGGCTTATATATCTGATTTTTAGATTGAAAAGTCGAATACTGAAGAGGCTTTTGTTGCTTTCTTTTGCTATTATAGTTCCTGTGTCTTTGTCTATGCTTGATTATATATTGTTTCTAAGTGTCAATTTAGGAATATTGCCAGAGAAATTTTTAATGTATATGGGAGGTTTGGAAGAATCAGCTCTTACAAAGTCGGCATTTATAATTTATATATTGTTTGGAATATTTCTTTTTGGAGTCTGGCGTTTTTTTAGAAGAGTAAGCTGTCAATTAGATAGTAAACTGTCTATGTATGCATATTTTAAATTCATAGGTGTCCTTTTGTTTATTGGGTCACTCGTGTCTCGTTGGGCTTTTAGAGTATCTTATTATATAAATTATCCTGCTGATTGTTTGTTCTTGCCACGTGCAGCAAAACTTGTGAAGAGAAGAAGTTTTGTGATGTATAAACTTTCAGTATGTACTATATTGCTACTCGCTTTCGTGCTGTGGATTTGGTCAATTGTTATTAAAAATGACAATGCAACGATTCCATATAAGTCGCAAATTTTGGGTATATAATAAACAACCTTTTAATAGTTGTATCTATTTTTGTCATGTAATGCTTTTTATTCTATTATTTTTCAAAATAACTTCTTCTGGAGTTAAATATTAATCTTCCATTTTATCATTATGAAAATCATATCAATTGCCATTCCCACCTATAATATGGAGCAGTGGTTGAACAGATGTCTGGATTCAGTTATAGTACCTGAAATTCTTGACAAGATTGAAATTATAGTGGTCAATGACGGGAGCCGTGACCGTTCTTCTGAAATCGCCCATTCGTATGCGGACAAATATCCGAATTCGGTGGTTGTGATTGATAAGGAGAATGGAAATTATGGTTCATGTGTAAACAAGGCATTGGAAGTTGCCACGGGAAAATATTTCCGCATTTTAGATGCGGATGACTGGTTTGACAGCAGTGGATTTGTAGATTATGTAAATCGTTTGGAGTCACTAACAGTTGATGTCGTTGTTACTCATTATGCAAAGGAATTTGTGGGTAAGAGGGAAAATTCTATATATAAGACTTCAACTAAGCATTTTGATCAGATAATATCTATACATTCTTTACAGGCAAATAGCATTGATTTTTATGAGGACTTAGTAATGCATACATTGTCTTATCGGACGGAACTTTTGAAATCATGTAATTTGCGGCTGTCCGAAGGAATTTCTTATACAGATACTGAATATGTTTATTATCCTTTATTGAAGGCTCAAAATATAGTTTTCCTCGATATTCTGCTCTATAGATATTTTATTGGTCGTGAAGGGCAGACAGTATCTATATCTTCGCGAATAAATCATGCAAATGATATGTATATGATTTTGGATAGAATCTTATCAAAGCCATGCCCGATTTTTGAAAGCCTGTCAACAAGAAAAATTCAGTTGCATTTATTATGCACATTTATAGCTTCCTATTATTGGTCTATACTGGTGATTCAGAAATTGAATAGAGAAAATAATCTGTTCTTGGAAAAATTCGATGAAAGATTAAAGAAATGGGATGAAGAAGTATATAATGAGGTGGCTAAAGTGAAGTGTTTGGGAATTGCTTATATCAAATATTGGCGTTCAACAAGAAAGCAAATAATTCCTACAACAATATATTGTTGGCTTCGTCAGTTATCTGGTAAATATTGATATTTATACGTATGCAGATTGAATTTGCAAATTCAGTTGTTTGTTCGATATTCTTATGCTAAAAATTATTTGAACAGTATGTTCGAAGCTTTGTGTAGATAAGTGGTGATGATGATTTTATATTGGAATCAAATTAAATAATAATGATAGTTGTTAATTCACGGTTTTTGACTCAACCAATAACGGGAGTGCAACGCTTTTCTATTGAATTGTCTTTACAGTTGAAAAAGAAATTGGGCAGTCAAGTATTATTTGTGTCGCCTTCTAATATTTTGCATCATGATTTGGCTGAAATTTTAGAAGTTAAAGTGATAGGACGAAGGACTGGTCATGCTTGGGAACAATTTGATTTGCCTCTTTTTTTGAATCAAATGGGGAAGCCTTTATTGTTATGTATGGGAAATACGGCTCCTGTAGTGTATAGAAATAAAGTGTCTATTCTTCATGATGTAACATTCTTGCGTTATCCACAAACCTTTTCTAAGAAGTTTTTGATGTTTTATAGGTTAGTAATACCATGGGTATTACTAACTTCCAGACATGTGTTTACTGTCAGCAATTTTTCATTAGAGGAGATTGTTTCTTCCTACAAAATTGATAGGAATAAAATATCGGTGGTATATAATGCTGTTGACCAAAAATTTGCATGTGTTGAAGATAAAGGTTTGAGTGCAGATAAATACCTGTTTACGGTTTCAAGTATTAAAGTGAATAAGAATTTTGGAGTTGCTGTCAACGCTTTTAAGATAATACAGAAACGGATTCCTGATTTAAAATTGTATATTATGGGAGATATGAATGTTGATAGTTTCCGAAATATGGGGAATTTGATAGAGGAATGCAGTAAAAACCCTAATATTAAGTTGCTAGGACGTGTGTCAGACAATGATTTGATACGCTATTATAGTAATGCCGTTGCTTTCATTTTCCCGTCATTATACGAAGGATTTGGAATCCCTGTTTTAGAAGCTCAGGCTTGTGGATGTCCTGTCATTTCTTCCAATTCTAGTTCTTTGCCTGAAATACTTGGTGATAGTGCATTGATGTGTGACCCTAATAATACTAATGAATTTGCTAATGCGGTATTAAAGCTGGTAAATCACAAGTCTTTAAAAGAGATCCTTATTGATAAAGGATATGAGAATATAAAACGTTTCTCGTGGGAAAAGAGTGCAGAGAAATTGTTGGGCTATTTATAATTTAGAAGATTTATTTCTATTCTTGTAATTGTGGAATAGTATGTATTTTTATTCGAAAATTAGTCTTGGGGGCTTCCCTAAATTGAGTACATACTTGCTTTCTGTTACCTTAATTTTGTACTTACATAAATACTTTAAAGGTTAATTTATGCGTGTCTTACATATTTCAAAATACTACTTCCCTTATTTGGGGGGAGTAGAGAGTATCTGTAAATATCTTGTAGAAAGAATGCCACAACATATTACAAGCGTGGTATGTTTTAACAGCCAGCGGAAAAATGCTGTAGATGAGGTAAATGGGCATCGCGTATATCGGGTTGGAACCTTGCTGAATATTGCTCGTCAGGCATTGTCATTGTCATATAGGAATGGTTTACAATGGGCTATATTGGCAGAAAAACCGGATGTGATACAATTTCATTGGGCGAATCCGTTTCCTGCCATACTCTTGCGACTGGTAATGCCGAAGGATGTTAAGTTGGTATTGCATTGGCACATGGATATTATACGTCAGTGGTATCTGTATTGGGCTGTACGACCTTGGGAAAAATGGCTTATTAAAAGAGCGGATCATATTGTTGTGACAAGTCCACAATATAGGGACGGTTCTAAACCTTTGAAGAAAGTAAAAGAGAAAGTTCGTATAGTACCAAATTCGATTGATGAGAGCGTGTTTGAACTTCAAGCGGAAGATGAAAAGCGTATTCAAGAGCTTAGGGCATTATATGATGGAAAGCCTATTGTTTTTTTTATGGGCAGGCATACTAAATATAAAGGGTTAAGGCATCTGATAGAGGCTGAGCAATATATGAGGTCTGATTGTGTTATAGTGATAGGAGGTAAAGGTCCTTTGACAGAAAGTTTGAAAGCATTGGCGAAGAAACGTAATTCAACGCGCATTCATTTTATTGGCAGATTGTCGGATGACGATTTGCGCTGTTATTTGTATGCGGCCAGTATTTTTGCATTCCCTTCTGTGACAAAGAATGAGGCTTTTGGCGTTGCATTGGCAGAAGCCATGTATTGTTATACGCCGGCTGTTACTTTTACCATTAAGGGAAGTGGAGTTAATTGGGTTAATCTTGATGGAGTTACAGGTATAGAAGTACCGCAAGTAGGAAATCAGGATAAGGCTTATGCGGAAGCTTTGGATACACTGGTTGTAGATACAAATTTGCAGAAGGAGTATTCGATAGCAGCCCACAAACGTGTTGCAGATAATTTTTTAATAAAACACATGGTAGAAGCTATGGAAAAGGTATATCGGGAACTATGAGGCTTGAAATAATGGTTAAACGATGGGGGGTGTTGGGGTTATTTACGACCTTTGTGATATATACAGATGCCCAAATCAACTATGGTACTACTGGCTTGATGAACATGCCCACTGCCGACATGCAGCGTGACAAAACCTTTATGGCAGGTGGTAACTGGCTGAATCATCACGCTACCGTTCCCCGTTGGTGGTATGATACATGGAATTACTACATAAACATAACTATTTTCCCTTGGTTGGAAGCCGGGTACTTATGTATGGGGCATAAGGCAGTACCCACGGACTATGGTAATCGTTCGGGCTATTGGGTTCCTTCTACGTATGGTAAATTTATTAATCAGGACCGTTCCTTTCATTTTCGGCTTAGAGTGTGGAAAGAAGGCTGGTGGAAAGAATGGACCCCCCAGATAGTTCTCGGGGCGAATGATGTGATAGGTGATTCATGGAATGGAGGATCGCTGTCCAAACCTTCAGAATTAAATTATGGTAATGGTTTTCTTAACCGCTATTATCTGGCCATAACCAAACATTTTTATTTTGAGAATGTGGGTACATTAGGTGCACACCTGTCATGGATATACAGCAACCGTTTTGATAACAAGTTGAATAATCCGGCTATGGGTGCGAACTTCCGGTTTCATTTGAAGGACAGTGATTCTTGGGTGCATAAAGCCATTAATGGTGTTAATTTAATGGCAGAAGTGGTTCCCGGTTATACGGATGTGAAGGAGGATTTGACTTTTGACCCTGACGGGGCGAAGTATCAGGTAAATCTTGGTATGGAGTACAGCTTCTGGAAAGACTACATCAACGCCGTAGTAGAACTGAACCGTTGCAAGTACTTTTCCGGTGGCTTAGTCTTCAAAATCCATTTAAAATAATAAAAAGCGCTCATTCATAGGAATTTCCAGATAGAATTCGTTTCTTTGCGGTCAGAAACCATAAAATCATCTTTATTATGTCATCCCGCTTTGTAAACCCTTTCACGGATCTCGGCTTCAAGATAATCTTCGGCCAGCCTGCCAGCAAGGATCTGCTGATAATCCTGCTTAACGAACTGCTGTCCGGTGAGCATCACATTGAAGACCTGACGTTTCTGGACAAGGAGGACCGTTCGGAGAATATTCACGACAAGGGCATCATCTATGACCTTTACTGCCGTACCTCTACGGGCGAGTACATCATCGTGGAGATGCAGAACCGCTGGCACAGTCATTTCCTGGACCGTACGCTTTATTATGTATGCCGTGCGGTGAGCCGCCAGATGGAGAATCCATCCTCCAAGGAGGTGCGTGTTCCCGACACTCCGTTGGAGGAGGATTGCGGTATGCTCAGGGAGGAGGAGGCTTCTTACGGTCTCCGTTACAGGCTTCCTGCTGTGTACGGCGTTTTCCTGATGAATTTCAAGGAGGATGGTCTGGAAAGCAAGTTCCGTACCGACACGGTGGTTTCCGACCGGGACAGCGGTCGTGTGGTGAACCGGAATTTCCGTCAGATTTATCTCCAGTTTCCTTATTTTACGAAGGAACTGGACGAATGTTCTACTTTATCCGATAAACTAATGTATGCACTGAAGAATATGAACAACTGGAACAGAATGCCCGATGCGCTGAAAGAACAGGTTTTCAGCCATCTTGACCGCCTTGCCGCCAAGGCTCACCTGTCTGAGGGTGACCGTATCGCTTATGATAAGGCGGTGGACCGTTATAACGTGAGCCGTATTGTGGAAAATGATATCCGTGAACAGGCTGTCGCGGAAGGAAAAGCAATAGGAAAAGCAATAGGAAAAGCGGAAGGAGAGGCGGAAGGACGTTTGAAGGAGCGTTTGGAAATCGCCCGTAAACTGAAAGAGAACGGTTTTTCCATAGCGGATATTGTCCGGGTTGCCGGACTTTCAGCGGAAGAAATTGATAAGCTGTAACGGTGTGCACGATTGATTGTACTGCTAGGTGATTTGCTTCTGTTTTGTAGAAAGATGAATAGGTGGGTGGGGTAAATTAAGAATGATGTCAATGTCGGTTCTCTATAGGGCTATCGTATACGATTAGTCTGGTAGTCTGTAGATTGAGTAAATTCATTATTGTAAAACCTTTCTACAAAGAAAAACAAATCATACGTAAGGGCATTCTCCATGCAGCTTCCCCCAAAGAAGAAACTGCATGGTGATTGCCACTTTCTTTATTATTTCTCCAAGTACCCGAATACCCCCTCCGCATCGAAACACGGACAAGCCTTCGGGATACTTCCCGGCATATCCCTGTGTCCCCTTATCCGGACACCGGGAAAGATTTTCACCATCCGCATCAGCAACAAAATAAATTGTTCCGTCTGTTCCGGTGTCCGGGTATCTGTCGGACGTCCGTCCGCATCCAGACCGCCCTCATAACAGATACCTATGCTGCAACGGTTCCAGGGGCGGCAGTGTGCACCCACTTCCAGAAGCTTGCGGTGCTGGGTCACACTTCCGTCACGACGGATATAAAAATGATACCCCACCGTGCGGAAACCTCGCGTTTTGTGGTCACGGAGCAGTTGCTCGGCGGTGTAATCCCGGGTGGAGCGTGTGGCGCTGCAATGAATGACGATATATTTCACGGAAGCGGAGGATGCCATCATCGGGCCGTCCTCCTGAGTGAGGAGAGCACGTTCGTTCGGAATCTCTTCCTCACCGATTATCATAGGGAAAGTTTCTTGAATCATGGTTGAATTGAAATAGGGAATTAAGAATTAAAAAGTGTCATGCGATGGGTCAGGGGCTTTTTAAAAGAGAGTGGTGCAACTGGTTACGCCCAAGGCGGTGAGCGCTGCTATGGCAGCTTGGATAATGGCGTGCAGAATTTGCTTCCAGGTGATTTTCTTTGAATTGTTCATAGGAATATTTGTTTTAAAGGATTTGTTTTTTTCTGTCATTCCGGACAAAGACGAGGAATCTGTGGGCATAAAAATGATTGCATTCAGATTCTTCACTTTGTTCAGAACAACAGGTTCATCTCAAAAAGACAAAATACTATCAGACTTCAGAAGTCCGGAAAGTTCAGGCGTTTTCTTCCGTCTTGTCATTTGGTCCGGAAGCCTCTCCCGTCAAGTCCACAGTGTTTTTCCCCGCTTTCAGGGCTTTAACCACCAGCTTGGCGGCCTTTCGGGTAGGGACCAGGTTGAATACGCTGTCTTTCAGCAAGCTGAGGAAACGGGTTCCGGCTTTCCAGCGCACGTTCAGGTCTTCCACATGGATGGCGGGATTGTATGTTTCCAGTGATTCGGCTCCCATGCTGTTGATATGAATGGAGAAAGTGCCCAGATCGCCCATCTGGATGCGTTGTCCTGCCAGAAGCTGCTCCCGCATACAGTCCACCGCTTGGATCAGGACCGCCTGGATGTCGGCACGGTTGTATTTGGAGCCGTGGGTCGAGATATGCTCGGCAAACTTGTCCAGTGTCATGATTTCTGAGTACTGGGCGTTGGCATAAGCCTTTTTGGGAGCATCCTGGTCACTGGGATTGGCACGGAGTGAGATACTGTAGTTGATCATCGTTTTTGTTTTTAAAGGGTTATTATTATCGGAAAAGTGTCAGGTAGGAGCAAGGCGCACACTGCTGCGGCATCCGGTGAAACTTGGGGCAAGATCCGCGGAATCTTGTACCAGGATTTTTGTAATCTTGTGCCGGGTTGCGGCTTCTTCCTTCTGACACTGCAAAGATAACCTCACGTCCGTGCGGCGTGACCCCTTCCGACCCCTTTTGACCCTTTGGGGAGACTGTCCGGGAACTCGGTCAGCGCTTGCGTCATGTGGTGACTTCAGGCGCGGATTTCACGGTTCCCTCTTTATTCTTTCCGCGTAATCCACGTCTCAGAGAGAGAGGAAGAGTTCTCGGACAGTCTGTGGCAGATTTCAGGGGGAATCACGGTTCTCCCAGGTGGAGGTAGACGAGTTGCAACTGGCGGCAGGTGAAGGATTTCTGGCAGGGATGGTATCCCGTGGCTTCCAGGGCGTGGAGTAACGGTGCGCACTGGGCGATCCAGCGCATCAGATGACGCACGGCTACTTTCGGCGTACTGTCCGGAAAATAGAGAAGGGCTGTTTCGGTCTTATTCATGAATGGTTTCTTATTTAACGTGAGTTTGATAGATGATAATAAAGTTTATCCGGAGTTTTCTGAACAATCCAAATAAACTGCCATAAACGATTTTTGCTATCCGGGAACAACAGCCGCACGGAGCAGCGACAGGGACACAGGGACAGTGGGGACACCCCCTTTTTTCCTCACACACACATACGTGTACATATAGAAAGCCGGGTCAGTTCTTGTGATACGTCCCCTTGCCGTCCACACTTACCAGCGCCCCCTGTTTGGTGAGCCGTTTGAGCCAGGTAAGCGCGGTGGATTCAGGTATCCTCCTGTCGTGCGCTTTTTCCAGCAGCAGCCGGCGGGTAAACTCGTCCTCCATTTCGGCAAAGAGCATATTCTTGTCCGCCGTGCTCCGGCGCTTGATAACGGAGGAGGACAGAAACGAAAGAACATGGGTGGCGTGCAGATAAAGCGGCTCCACCAAGGCAAGCACGGCATGAAAATCATCGTCTGTAATCACCATGTTCCAGCGTGGGATGATACGGTCCTTCAGATTATCGGAAGAAATATGCGCGTCAGGTTTCACCAGAGAAGAATCTTCCAGGCTTCGCAGGATGGCGACTATCGACATCATGCGGCACGCATTGACGGCAAGACGGATGACGGAACTGCCCATCTCGTCTCCGTTGATCTTGCCGGAACGATGGAACAGTTTGTCGAACAGGAAGTTGAACTGTTTATGCTGGGCATGGGTCAGCTTCAGGGTAAACAATCCCCGAAGCGTCAGCTCGTCCAGCGTGTTTTTCCATTCGTTGCCCATCAGGCGGAATTCCTCGTCCACATCCACCTCATCCTCGCCAAACTGGTCCGCCCATTGGGTGATGCGTGGCATATAATAAAAGTTCTGGCGGGAGAACAGACCGTTCTCCGCCGTGGGGATCAGGGGCTTTACTTGTGCGGGCGTACCCGAGAGCAACACGGAGAGGTAGCTTCTGCTCACCTCCTGATATTCGCGGTCGGTACGCCGGTTGTAGGACAGGCGGTCGTGGTCGAACGCCTTGCGCAGCGTGTCGCTCCAGTTTCCGTATTCGGTCCCTATGGCGGTGGATACGGTGTCCGCCTCACTTTCGCAGATGAGGCCCGTTCCGTTGGAATCCATGATATTTTGCAGGATGCCTGTTCCGGTGTTGTTTCCCGGTATGAGGAACATCCGGTTGGGAGGCAATACGGGAGCTTCCTGATTTCTCCGTTCCTTACCCAGAGAATCGTAGGCCGCCTTTTCCCGGCGGTAAGTTTTCATCGCCTCTTTCACCTCGTTGCGTATCTTGTCGTGTATAGGTTCGATGAGGAGCCGCACCCACGTCAATGCACTTTTTCCTGCGGCGGACGGGGCCACGATGAAAGTCTGCATACAGGGGGCCTGCCACTTCCGGCCGTACTGGCACCGCACTACGTGGGAGAGGGAGGCACCCAGTACGGTAAACGCTCCCAGGAGCAACACATCACGCTGTTCGAGCTTTTTACCGAAGGAGATGATTTTTTCCAGCAGCTCCGGCCACACATAGTCCTGTGGAAAGGTAGGCAGGGGGGAATAAGGCTCGGAGCCTTCGGTGAGCTGTTCCTCCTCGTCGGTATCATCGGAAACGTCATTTTCCACCTTATTATATCGCGCGCACGTGTGTGGAAAATCCGGGGTTGTCCCTGCTGTCCCCATTGTCCCTGCCTTGTGGAAGCCGGCGCTGCCGGAAATCTTCACTCCGCATTGTCCGGCCAGATGGAATACGGTTCCCAGATGTATATCTTCTTTATCGGCATGAAGCGCGTTCGAGAACAGTGCTTGTGCATTTTTTTTGTCGTATTTGGAGGAAAGGGAGCAGAGGGAGAGGAAATCATTGCGTCCCGCTTCTCCGCAATCGTTTGCGATGGCGAAAGCCAGTTGTACATATTCAATATAGGTAGGGGCAATGTCTGCGCCTGCCATGCGGACAGCTTCGGTCAGCTGCCGCAAGTTTTCTAAAGGATTGTTCATGTTCATGATATTTGTTGTTTTTTGAGTGCCTGTTTAAATTTTGTCCGGCATTCTTTTGAGTATGTTTTTCTATTCGTTTTAAATTTCCCGGCGTATCAATGCTTCCTCGTCATACGAGAGGAAACAGGCCCGTACCAAGTCCTTGCCGGAACGGTCCACGCCTTTGCCGGAATGGTTTGTTTTTTTATCTTCCCTGTCCGGGTGGCTGCTGTGGAAATCATAGATTGCTTGTACGTAGTTCATCGCCCAGTGGATGTTTTCGGAGGTATTTTGTTTGGTGTCGGGTATGCGTGCCAGGTCGTAGGGGATGAACGCTTTTACTCCGTGTCCGCTGGGGCTGGTGAATGCCAGTACAGGGCGCAGGAGGAGGTCGTCGAACAATTGTCTTTTCAGCTTTTCCGCTTCCCGACGGGAATCAAGGTGGTCTATGTCCACCACAATCAAGCCCGACGGTCCGGTCAGGCTGTCGCTTTTACGGTAGGAAAAAACGCCGCAGGGAGTAACGTAGGGTAGCGTCTGTTGCTTGAGCATACGATAGACTTTTTCATCCCCGTTTTCCACTGCCCGGCGCACGGTCTCGGTCAGTGTCTTCAGGCGTTCGCTGGATGTGATAAGTTTGTACACTTCCTGTAAGGTTATTTCCTTGTAGGGCGTTAAGGTGGGCGGCTGGATGATTCGTCCGGTGGTACTGTCCTTTACCGGTGATATAGGTGGCAGAAACAGTGACATTTTAAATTGGTTCATTCGTTTTTATTTATTAAATTTGCAAGCCCTGATATTTATGAATCAGGTTATTGATTTTCAATGTTACAAAGTTCGATATAATAACTGAGATACGTGTGTTTTTGTCCTGAACGGGGACATATAAATGATTATTCATATAAAAAATACGATTTAATCCGATGGAACATTTGAATCCTGTTGATCAGGCCCGGCAATTGGCTGCCGAGGTAGTGAAACGTCTGGGCCAGTTGAATCTGCACAGACGGGAGTTGGAGCGTAAGCTCCATGTGGCTAATGGCTTTTTTACCAGCCTGGAAGAAAAAAAATAACATGACGCTTCTTCTTTTTTTCGAGGTGAAGGCGGTTATAGAAGAACACTATGAGAGGCGTATCGAGTTTTACAGGTATGTCAATCCGCCGCTGTCACGGGAGGCGGAACGTGAACTGGGGGAGTGGAAAGGAAAAGTGAGGGAGATAATGAGGATGTGTTGAAGTTCCGATAGGGGGATATAGCGGGATATTTGGCCCATAACACGCTGAAAGGCAATATGACTATTGCCCGTATGTATCTTGCGATAGCCGGGGGAGATATGGACGGTGCCTTGCGTCTTCTTCGGGAATTCCTTTCTACTGTTCCGTATTGTGATAACACGAATTATGAGGGACATTACAGCAACTGTTCTACATCATCTTTTCCCTGTTCGGGATGTATGTCGATGTGGAAGTGCGTATCCCGAACGCTTTTTCCTCAGTGGATTGCAAGTGGTGAAGGTAGGGATCAATTTTGATGTGGAGAAACACACCTTGGGGGATTATATAAATCACCGATAAGAATTAATCTGTAAAGAATAGAATATTTACTATAGGCTGCATGCAATGATGCATGTGGCCTTCCCTTTTTTGTTGCCGGTAGCGACCGGCATCCGCATAATGTATTGCATGAACGATTGTCTTCGTGATTACCAGCAGGAGATGAAGCTCCGCCTCTTTGAGGAGTGGGAGTTTCATCGGAATGTGATGGTGCAGATGCCCACTGGTACGGGAAAGACGCATCTGCTGGCCGCCATAGTGAGGGAATTCCTGCGTGGTTCCGGCAGCCGGGTATGGATTGTGGCGCACCGCCGGGAGCTGGTGGATCAGATAGAGGAAACCGTGTCCCGGCACGGGATGAGCAAAGAGGACGGAAGGGTGAGGGTGATGTCCATCCAGTGGTTGTCACGAAACCGGAAGGATATGTACGAAGAACCGGACTTGATCGTCATCGACGAGGCGCATCACGCCCTGGCGGAAACCTACCGGATACTTTGGGAGAACTATCCGGAGGCAAGGAAACTGGGCATGACTGCCACTCCCTGCCGGCTGAACGGCAAGGGATTCACGGACTTGTTCGACAGCCTGATCACCTCGTGGACTGTCGCGGAATTCATCGGACAAGGGTGGTTGTCATCCTTTGACTATGTGTCCATCCGTGCGAACAGCAGGGAACAGCGGTTGATAGATTCGCTGAAGAAACGGGGTGCGGACGGGGACTACCAGGTAAAGGAGATGAACGAGGTACTGAACCGGGAGACAAGTATCGGCCGGCTGTATGAGAGCGTGGAACGATATGCCCACGGAAAGAAAGGAATCGTATATGCTGTCAGCATCGCCCATGCCCGCCGGATAGCGGCTTGTTATAGCGCACACGGGCTGGAGTCTGTTGCTATCGACAGCAGGACTCCGGCTTCGGAACGCAAGGAACTGGTGGATGATTTCAGACGGGGAAAGGTTAAAGTGCTGGTTAATGTGGATATCTTCTCCGAAGGCTTCGACTGTCCCGATGTGGAATTCGTGCAGCTGGCACGTCCCACGCTTTCCCTGGCGAAATACCTGCAACAGGTAGGACGTGGGTTGAGGAGATCGGCAAACAAGGAGTCCTGTATGCTGATAGACAATGTGGGTCTGTACCGCATCTTCGGTTTGCCTGCCCGGAACCATGACTGGGCGGCGATGTTCGAGGGACGGATGATTGGCAACGCGCTGTCCCGGGCACGGATGGAAACAGGCAGGCTGTCCGTATCCGGCCCGCTGCCGGAAGATGAAAGGCAGCGGGAGGATGAACTGGAGGTGGTGATAACGCACGACCGGCTGATGGACTTCCTTACAAACCGGAGGGATTCCGCAACAGAGAAAGAAGGACAGCCCGTTTTGAAAAGTTATTATGACAGACAAAGCGGGCTTTGGGGATTGAGGCGCGGGGAGAGGATGACGGTAAGGCCCCGGTATCCGGAAGTGTTTGATATTTGTGGAGACTGGGCGGCAGTGAGATTCGGGAATAACTGGGCAGGTGTGGTGAATGAGACCGGACAGTTCGGAATACAGCTGGACCGCTGCCGGAAAATGAAGTTCATGAAGGAGGATTTGCTTGCCGTGACAGACTGTGCGGGCAATGAATCTTACATCGACCTGAAGGTAAACAGAACCTATCGGGAGAAACCCGTGGTGTTGTCATTCGGCTGTATGGAATTGCCATACGGCGGTGTGGAGCTGCTGAAGGTGGGAGAGTTCTTTTTCAGCCGTACCGGAAAACCGTATGTCACCATGCGCGGGGTGGATCAGAACGGCATCTACTTTTATGATTTTTATCTGAAGATACCGGATTACCGTGTTCCGAAGGACTGCCAACTGGTGGATCCTGTCTGGACTACCTTGTTTGATGTTTTCGCCTGTGTGCTGGCAGGGGATGAGGAGGAAGTGTATTGGTGCTGTGGCCGTCTGGCGGACCGGAGCATTGTGGTGATGGACGGGAACGGGAATTATTATCATGTGGAAAAAGGGAAGGAAAAGCGGTATATAGCCTGTAACGCTCCCCGGCCGGGCGAGGAAGATTTCCATACAGTGATGGAACGTCTGAAGGAAGAAGCCGGGCGGCGTGCCGGGATAGCTCAACGGAAACAATTGCAGGAAGAGGAACAGAAAAGGCTGAAAAGGTTGGAAGAGATCAGGGATGCATTGCCTTTCCGGATGGGGATGAAATGGGGCTTGAAACTGGGGGAACGTATCATTGTGCCTCCCAAATACAGGAGGATTCTGCCTCCTGTGGGCTATTATTGCGCTTACGAGGAAAACGCCTGCCAATGGGGAATAATGGCTCTGGACGGAAAAGTGGTGGTGGAGGCCAGATACCAGAAGGTGGATATAGAATGCAACGGTACGGTGCATCTGACGGTGATTCCGGGTAAGGTGAAGACCATAAAACTCTGAGCGTCTGCCGGAACGGAGTGCAAATGGCACAAATAGGAACCGGGATAAATTTGTGTCATTTGCGTCATTTGCATTCTAAATAGTCATCACTAGGTAATTTAACACTATGCCTTAAGCGACCGGTTAATGCTGTCAATATAATCCAGAATCTCCTGTCTGCCTGTTTTCTTTTCAGAGGAGGATACGAAATGAGGAGGGAGTTCTTCCCACTGTTCTGTCAATTTTTTCAGATATTTGTTTACATTATCCTTAACCTTGCCATTGGTCAGCTTGTCGGCTTTGGTGAAGATGATAGAGAAGGGTACTCCATTTTCTCCCAGCCATTCCATGAATTCCAAGTCTATTTTCTGAGGTTCCAGACGGCAGTCTATCAATACAAACAGATTGGTCATTTGCTCGCGTTCCAGGATATAATCCTCGATAATCTGCTGTATCTTTTCTACTTGTTTCTTGCCCCGGGAGGCATATCCGTATCCCGGTAAATCTACCAGATACCATTCTTTATTGATCAGAAAGTGATTGATCAGCAAAGTCTTCCCCGGAGTGGAGGAAGTCATAGCCAGTTTGGGATGTTTGGTCAACATATTTATCAGACTCGATTTACCTACATTTGAACGGCCGATAAATGCATATTCGGGCAGGTTGTCCTGCGGGCATTTCTCTACTTTTGTGTTACTTACTACAAATTCTGCACTGAGTATTTCCATAATTCTTTGTTTTTATACTTAAACAAGTCAGCCCCATAAAAGTCAGGAAGCCGTTAAACATTAACATTTCATAGCCAAACTGATAGCCGGTGGAGGTGAACACCAGCCGGTCTATGGCATAGCATAATAGCGGCGAGGCGATGGCTATGTAAGGAACAAAACGGTCGCGCGGCCGCATTGGGGTGAACAGCCCGAATGCAAACAGCCCCAATAACGGGCCGTAAGTGTACGAGGCGATGGTATAGATAGCGTCGATGACACTCTTGTTGTTTACTGCCTTGAACAGCAGGATGAATCCGATAAAGAGGACTGATATGCAGAAGTGCACGAGCTTCCTCCGTCTTTCCGCTTCTTTGCCGGACAAATGGCTTATGCCCGCTATGTCTATACAGAAGCTGGTGGTGAGGGCGGTCAATGCCGAATCGGCGCTGGAAAAGGCGGCTGCAATGATGCCGATGGTAAAGAATATCAGTACGGCGAATCCCAGATGGCCTTCCGCCGCAAACAAGGGCAGTATCTCATCCCCGGCTGCCGGCAGGGGGATGTTCAGTTGCGAGGCGAACAATAACAGCAGGATTCCGAGTGACAGGAACAGGAAATTGACCGGAACGAATGAGATGCCGTAGCAATACATGTTCTTTTGGGCTTCATGCAGGTTCTTGCACGACAGGTTCTTTTGCATCATATCCTGATCCAGCCCTGTCATGACAATCGTGATGAAGATGCCGCTGAAAAACTGCTTGAAGAAGTTCTGTTTGCTGTGCCAGTCGTCAAAAACAAAGATACGGCTGTGTTCATTTTCCCGGATGGCATGTACCAGTCCCGGAAAATCCAGATTCAGTTGGCCGGAAACCTCATAAAGTATTAATCCCAGCGCCAGCAGCAGGCAGAGTGTCTGCAAGCTGTCCGTCCACACAATCGTGCGTATGCCGCTGCGGCGGGTGTATAGCCAGATCAGTAAGACAATCCCTATCACCGTGGCGGCGAAAGGAATATGAAAGGCGTCGAATACATAATGCTGGAGGATAAGGCATACCAGATAGAGGCGTGCTGCGGCTCCGATGATTTTGGACAGAAGGAAAAAAGAGGCTCCCGTCTTATAAGCGTGTTTTCCGATCCGGTCTCCCAGATAAGTGTAGATGGAGGTCAGGTTCAACCTGTAATAAAGCGGCAGCAGAACGTGGGCGATGATGAGATAGCCTATGAAGAAACCGAAACAGGTCTGCATATAGGTCATGTCGATGCCGCGTACCATACCCGGGACGGAAACGAAGGTAACTCCTGAAAGGGAGGCTCCGATCATTCCGAAAGAAACAATATACCAGGGAGAACGGCGGTTGCCGCGAAAGAACGCGTCATTATCGGAATGACGGCCGGTAAGGCGGGCTACAAGCAGCAGCATTCCGAAATAGAGCAGTATGGTCAGCAGAATATAAATTCCGTTCATTTTATTTTTTTGAGTGCAAATGTACTCAAAATCGCTGAAATTGCGTAAGTTTGCACCCATTATAATACAAAATAACTGATGAACCAACAATATCCGTCCATGCTGCTGGAAAAAGCGGTAGGAGAGTTTGCCAAGTTGCCGGGGGTGGGACGCAAGACCGCCATGCGGCTGGTATTGCATCTGCTCAGACAGGATACAGCTGTGGTAGAGGCGTTTGGTAATGCGATGATTACCTTGAAACATGAAGTGAAATATTGTAAAGTGTGCCATAATATATCGGACACGGAAACTTGCCGTATCTGTTCCAATCCGGCGCGGGACGCTTCCACGATCTGTGTGGTGGAGAGTATCCGTGATGTGATGGCGGTGGAAGCCACGCAGCAGTACAGGGGGCTGTACCATGTCCTGGGGGGAGTCATCTCGCCCATGGATGGCATAGGCCCTTCCGATCTGCAGATAGAAAGTCTGGTGGAACGGGTGAAAGGCGGTGAGGTGAAGGAAGTGATCCTTGCCTTGAGCTCGACGATGGAGGGGGACACGACGAATTTCTATATCTCGCGCAAGCTGGACGGCATGGACGTGAAGCTGAGTGTGATAGCGCGTGGTATCTCTATCGGGGATGAGTTGGAATATACGGATGAAGTGACGTTGGGACGTTCCATCATAAATCGTACTTTGTTTACGGGAACGGCATAAACTGGGAAAAACAGAAAGAGATGGAAAAGAAGATAAAACAATTGCTGCGATACTTGCAGATAGAATATGTGGCGGTATGGGTGTTGCCTTTGCTCCTGGTGGCTCTTTATGAAACAGGGGTGATGACCGAGGGGGCTTACGCGGGCGATGTCCGTATGGATTATGTCTTGCAGACGGTAGGAATTTTATTGGCGGTGGGGTTGATTCCTTTATCGCTCCGGCTGTTCAGCCTTTCCTTGGTGAAGAATGTGAAACAGCGTTCATTGCCGGAAGCCTTGAGAAGTTATCGTCGCTGGAGTGAGATAAGGACAGGGATGCTGGTGGTTCCCGTATTGGTGAACTTGTCATTTTATTATCTGACTCTGAACAATACGGGTGTATTGTGTGCCATGATGGCGCTGATCTCTTCCCTGTTCTGTGTCCCTACCCGCAAGCGGATGCTGGATGAGCTGGATTTGGTAAAAGAGGAGAATGAGGAGCCTGCTTTATGATGAGTGACCGGCATTTTCAAGGGAACGGGATAAGGCTCCGTGCGCCGGAGCCGGAAGACTTGGAAGTCATGTTCCGTTTTGAGAATGCTACGGATGTGTGGGAAATGAGCAATACCACAGGCCCGTATTCGCGTTTTCAGTTGAAGCAGTACATAGAGCAGACCCAGAATGATTTGTTTGCCGACCGCCAGTTACGCCTGATGATAGAAAACGGGAACCGGCAGGTGGTGGGGATGGTGGATGTATGTTCATTTGACCCTTTGCACAACCGGGCCGAGGTGGGGATTATGGTGGATAAATCCTGTCGCAGGCAGGGGATAGGGCGTAATGCCCTGGCTTTGCTGGAAGAACACTGTTTCCGTTATCTGGGAATTCATCAGTTGTTTGCCTATATCGCTGTGGAAAACCTTCCTTCCCGCAGGCTCTTTGCGGCGTGCGGGTACAAAGAGAGTGCGGTATTGAAAGAGTGGGCGCATACATTTGGCGGTGGATATACAGATGTGCTGGTTGTCCAGAAGCTGAATCTCAGTTGAGGGAGGGGTATTGGGGATAGCGGGCCCAAATGGCGTATTTCCCTCCCATTTCGTTCAAACTGGTATGCCATAAGTCGCGGAAGTGCTGGTTGAGCAACGTTTCTTTCCCGGCTTTTCCTATGAGCCATGAGTTTTCTTTTATTTCTTTGGCAAGTTGTCCATGATCCCATCCCGCGTAACCGGCAAAGAAACGGATCACTCCTTCAATGGGCTTCCCGTCCAGTATATATTGTTGCACGGCATTGAAATCACCATTCAGATAAAGTCCGTTTCCCAGAGGCAGTGCGCCTTCCAGATCTTTTAGCGTATGCAGGAAAAAAATTGTCTCCCGGCTCACCGGCCCGCCTTTATACACCGGGACCCGCTGTGCGAATTCCAATTCGGGGATGAGGTCATTGAGCAGAATGTGGTAACGGAAATCTTTATTCATGATAATACCCATACTTCCCTCGTCATTATGCTCGATAAGAAGCACGACTGCTCTTGTAAAGTGGTAGTCGTTCATGAAAGGGGAGGATATAAGGATGCTTCCCTGTTGTGGAAGTACTTTATTTGATTCTACTTGAAAAACATGCATATCCATAGTTGCGTTTCCTTTTATTTACACTACTAATATACATATTATATTTAAAAAATACATGAAGTGCTCTCTTTTTTTTGTATTTTTATTTTTCTTGTATCTTAAATGGCTTATTATCAGAGTTGATGTGAAAAAGTTCAAGAAAATATTCGTAAAATGCTTGCGGATATCGAAATTTTGCGTACCTTTGCAACCGCAATCGAGAGAGATGCAGTATAAGAAAAATGAAATTTGGTGCGTTAGTTCAGTTGGTTAGAATACATGCCTGTCACGCATGGGGTCACGGGTTCGAGTCCCGTACGCACCGCTTCTCAAGAAAGCAAAATTAGGAAAAGCTCTGATTCTTAACGGAATCAGGGCTTTTTTATTTGTTTGAAGTGAAGCGGGATATAGCGTTTCTGCGAAGTATGTCAGGGTTATTGAACATTCGTCTGTATCAGATTCATAAAGAACTGGTATGTCGTGAAGCTTTGATAAATCGCAAAACGAAATGATTATGTTGGTTGATAGCTTGTTTTATGGATAAAATCGGTTACAATATGTAAAATATCATATAGGTATTTCCCTTGTTCTTTTTAAGGATAGAAAATAGGAATTATGGTCCTTTATAGTAGAAATAAGAGAGTTATATAAAAAATAGCTTGTGAAAAATATCTGTTTTTTTTGTTTTGATGTAATTCTTTATTAATTTTGTAGTCTATTACATTAACGTAGATATTTGTAGATAACACACGCACATTTTTGAAATGAAAAACATTAGTTTCGTATTGATGTTTATTCCTTTAATCTCTTTTGCGCAGACATATAAATTATAGAGATAGAGGATGGACTCAGTAACCGTAGGATATTTGATATCCAGAAAGATTCTAAAGGGTATATGTGGTTTTTGACTAATGAGGGCATGGACCGCTATGATGGTAAGGAAATAAGGCACTATAAGTTGCTGGATGAAAGTAAAAGTTTGACCTCCTCTATTTATCTTGGGTGGTTATATAAAGGAGATGAGGGGCGTTTATGGGTGATTAGCAAGAAAGGAGGTGTCTTTTACTATGATGAATTATATGACCGGTTCAAGGTAGTGTATAAATTGTCCGATGCCTCAGAAGGGGTTACGTGTGGGTATATGGATCATAGTGATAATATATGGTTGTGCGGCAAGGACTCTATTGTACTTTATAATATAAAGGATACTGGTATCCGTAAGGTAGCTAACGTGATGCATGGAAATGTACAAATGGTAGAACAAGTAGATAGCAGCCATTTTTTCATTGCGACTGAAAGGGGAATACGCTTTACGGAATTGAAAAATAATGCATTGAGAGTTATTCCGATAGAATCTTTGTGTGATATCAGTTCACAAGTGAATGAATTGTATTTTCATTCGGCATCTCAAAAATTATTTGTCGGAACCTTTGAGGAAGGTATTTTTGCTTTTGATATGAACACTCGCCAGATTGTCCGTTCCTCTATTGATTTGAGTGATGTAAATATTACCAGAATCTGTCCTTTGAATGAGAAAGAACTGCTGATTGCTACGGAAGGGATGGGAATACATAAAGTGGATGTGAATACATGTGTTACACATCCTTATATTACTGCTGATTATGAAAGCAATAATACAATGAACGGAAACAATATTAATGTTGTTTATATTGATGAAGAAAAACGTATTTGGCTGGCTAATTATCCGACAGGAGTTACGATAGTGGATAATCGGTATAAAAATTATTATTGGATAAAACATTCTATTGGGAACCAGCAGTCGTTGGTAAACGACCAGGTACATTCTGTCATTGAGGATAGTGATGGAGATTTGTGGTTTGGAACCAGTAACGGAATCAGCCTTTATAACAGACAAACTAAAAAGTGGCACTCGTTTTTAAGCTCTACTGATCATCATTTGAAGGATAAAAATCATATTTTCATTACTTTATGTGAGGTTTCTCCTGGAATAATATGGGCGGGGGGATATACCTCCGGTTTGTATAAAATTAATAAAGAGAGTTTGTCTGTAGAATATTTCTCTCCTTTTTTGCTTACTTCTATAAATATGCAGCCGGATAAATATATTCGTGGTATGATAAAGGATTCGCAGGGATATATATGGTCGGGAGGATTCTATAATTTGAAGTGCTTTGATCTAAAGGATAATAGTGTCCGTTTGTATCCGGGGGTAAGCTCGATAACCGCTATTGCGGAAAAAGATAGTCGCCACATGTGGATTGGTACAGTTGCAGGGCTTTATCTGCTGGATAGAGATTCCGGCGATTATCAATATATCGCAATGCCTGTAGAGTCTAGCTATATCAATACACTGTATCAGTCGGCTGATGGGTTGTTATATATAGGAACGAATGGTTCGGGAGTACTGACTTATGATCATCGTAATAAAAATTTTGTACATTATTATACAGGTAATTGTGCATTGGTTTCTAATAATATATATACCATTTTACCTGAAATGGATGGATGTATCATTATGAGTACGGAGGATGGAATTACTAGTTTTCAGATAAAAGATAAAACTTTTCACAATCGGACCAGCGAGCAGGGACTTTTGTCGGCATGTTTTAATCCGTCTTCCGGTACATTATGCAGGAATGGAGGTTTTGTTCTGGGGAGTACGGATGGTGCTGTTGAATTTCCGGAAAAATTGAGATTCCCTACTTATGCTTACAAAAAAATGATATTAAGCGATTTTCAGATATCTTATCAGCCGGTTTATCCTGGAGATGAAGATTCTCCATTGGAAAAAGATATAAATGAAACGCAGGTCTTAAAGCTGAATTATGATCAGAATACTTTTTCTTTGGTATTATCTTCTATTAATTATGATTATCCCTCTAATGTGTTGTTTTCATGGAAATTGGATGGATTTTACAATGAATGGAGCCAGCCGGGAACTTCTAATCTCATACGTTATACAAGTTTGGATCCCGGTAAATACACGCTGCGCATCCGGGCTGTTTCCAAAGAGGAACAACAATTGGTTTTTGAAGAACGTGTACTGACAATTATGATAGCCCGTCCTTTGTGGTTGAGTTTTTGGGCTATATTAGGGTATGTGATTCTTGCGTTATCCCTATTTGTTATTATTTATCGTGTCTTGAATTTAAAGAAGCAAAAAAAAATATCAGATGAGAAAACTCGCTTTTTTATCAATACGGCTCATGATATCCGTACACCGCTTACATTGATAAAAGCCCCTTTGGAGGAATTGTTTGAGAAAGAAAGTTTTAGTGACCGTGGAAAGAAAAGGATGAAGATTGCCTTAAGGAATGTAGATGTACTGTTGCGGCTGACTACTAATTTGATAAATTTTGAACGGACGGATGTTTATTCTTCTGAGTTGTTTATTGCTCAATATGACTTGAAATCTTATTTACAGGATGTTTGTGATACTTTCCGTTCTTATGCTGCTTTTAAACATTTGGATTTTACCTGCGACTGTAATGTGGAGGAAGGACTGGAAGTATGGTTTGATAAAGAGAAGATGGATTCTATTTTGAAAAATCTGATCTCGAATGCGATGAAATATACACCTGAATATGGTATGGTTCGTGTTTCGGTGCAGGAGAATAAGGATACTTGGAAACTGGAAGTGAAAGATACAGGTATCGGAATATCATCTAAAGAACATAATAAATTGTTCAAGATGCATTTTCGTGGAGTAAACGCTATTAATTCGAAAATCACAGGGAGTGGCATCGGGCTCATGCTGACACGAAAACTGATACGTCTGCACGGTGGTGAAATAGAGGTAAAAAGTGTGGAACATCAGGGTACTACTATAAAGGTAACTTTTTTAAAGGGGCGGGAACATTTGCGTAAATGTATTCAGATTGAGCCTGAACGGGAAATGAAGAAAGGAAGGATGGATGAGATTGCGGTTGCAGATCATTCTGGGAAATCTTCTGAAATTGTTGATAATGGTGCTTTACCACGCATTTTAGTAGTGGAAGATAATGATGAATTGCGGACTTACCTGATAGATTCTCTTTCGGATATATATAATGTGCAGGCTTGTTGTAATGGAAAAGAAGCATGCATCATTGTGAAGGAGTTTTGGCCGGAACTTATCTTGTCGGATATTATGATGCCCGAAATGGGAGGGGATGAATTGTGTGTGACTATAAAAGGTGATATAGAAACGTCTCATATTCCCATTTTGTTGTTAACGGCGTTGGGGGACGAACGGAATATTCTGGAAGGGTTGAAAGTAGGGGCGGACGATTATATTACCAAACCTTTTAATTTGAAAATCCTGAGAGCGAGAATTGCTAATCTGCTTGCAAATAGAGCATTGCTGCGCGAAAAATATGGCTCTTTGAATATGGCCGCAGAAATATTGGAAGAGCCGGTAGGAAAAAATTGTTTAAATGCCCTTGATTGGAAATTTATATCGGGGGTGCGTAAAAACGTGGAGGATAATTTGGATGACCCTGATTTTACTGTAGATTCGCTTTGTTCATTGCAAAACATGAGTCGCTCCAGTTTTTATAATAAATTGAAAGCATTGACAGGACAGGCGCCGGCAGATTATATCCGGCTGATACGCTTAAACCGTGCGGCGGAATTGTTGAAAGAGGGTGGAAAGTCCGTATCAGAAGTGGCAGAAATGACTGGCTTTTGTGATGGTAAATATTTCCGTGAAGTATTCAAGAAACATTTTAAAGTGAGTCCAAGTAGATATGGAAAAGAAGAACCTCTCAGAGTGGATGCTGAATAGGAATATGATTATCAGATAGGGAGGAGTTGTAATATTTGGTCTTTTCTTTATCATAATTGTTTTTTAGACAATAAAATGCCTCTGTCTTTTCGTTTGTATGGTTAATAGAATTATATTTGTACATTATACAATATCTATTGACCATGAAAACTTATTCATTATTAGCAGGCATTTTATTGTCTTTTTCGTTATCTATTCAGGCGGGTGATCTGAAATTGTGGTATAAGCAACCTGCCGGAACGTGGGTGGAAGCGCTTCCGGTCGGCAATTCCCGGATGGGAGCGATGGTATATGGCGGAACGGCCCGTGAAGAACTTCAACTAAACGATGAAACCATGTGGGGAGGCAGTCCTTACCGGAATGACAGGCCGGAAGCATTGAAAAGTCTGCCCCAAGTGCGTGAACTGATTTTTGCCGGAAAAAACATGGAGGCTCAAAACTTGATTCAAGATAATTTTTATGCCGGGAAACATGGTATGCCCTATCAGACAATCGGCAGTTTGATTATAGAAACTCCCGGACATGAAAAGGTAACCGATTATTATCGTGATCTGGATTTGGAACGTGCGGTGGCTACTACTCGCTATAAAGTGGATGGCGTGACTTTTCAACGTGAAGTTTTTGCATCATTTCCTGATAAGGTGATAGTGGTCCGTTTGACAGCAGACCGGCCGGGGAAACTGAATTTTAAGGTCGGATATGTGTCGCCATTGGAACATAAAGTCAGCAGGAAAGGAAAAAAATTGGTTCTGACTGGAAAGGGTAGGGATCATGAGGGAGTGAAAGGATTGATTCGTATGGAAACACAGACGCAGGCTGATGTGGATGGGGGTAAGGTAAAAATTGATGACCAAAACATTACAGTGGAAGGAGCGGACAGTGTTACTCTGTATGTTTCATCGGGTACGAATTTTATTAATTATCACGATATAAGTGGCAATGAGAGTAAAAAAGCGTCTGGATATCTTTCTCTGGCATTGGGACGCCCTTATAGTCAGGTTTTACAGGAGCATATAGCTCTTTATAAAGAGCAGTTTGACCGTGTAAGATTGGATTTGGGAACCAGTGAGCGGGCTAAGCTGGAAACTGTCAAACGCATCGAACTGTTCAATGAGGGTAAGGATGTTTCTTTGGCGGTGTTGCTTTTTCAGTATGGACGTTATTTGCTTATTTCCTCCTCCCAGCCGGGAGGTCAGCCTGCCAATTTGCAAGGTATATGGAATAATAAACTGGCTGCTCCATGGGATGGAAAATATACCATCAATATTAATACGGAAATGAATTATTGGCCGGCTGAAGTGACCAATCTGAGTGAAACACACCAGCCCTTGTTCGAAATGGTGAAAGAATTATCAGTTACCGGCAGGGAAACGGCACGGACTATGTATGGATGCAACGGATGGGTGGCTCATCACAATACAGATATATGGCGTGCCACCGGTCCGGTGGATAAAGCGTTTTATGGTACATGGCCCATGGGAGGTGCTTGGTTGACTACCCACTTGTGGCAGCATTATTTATATAGTGGGGACAAGCTGTTTCTTTCCGAAGCCTATCCGGCATTAAAAGGAGCTGCTGATTTTTATCTTGATTATTTAATTGAACATCCTGAATACGGTTGGATGGTGACTGCTCCGTCCATGTCTCCGGAACATGGACCTTCGGGAGAGGATACTAAAAAAGCTTCAACGATTGTAGCAGGTTGTACTATGGATAATCAGATAATTTTCGATGTGCTTAGCAATGCATTGCATGCATCAAGAATTCTGAAAATGTCCGCTTCTTATCAAGATTCTTTGCGGTCTATGTTAAATCGTCTGGCCCCGATGCAGATCGGGAAATACAATCAGTTACAAGAATGGCTGGAAGATTTAGATAATCCGAATGACAAGCATCGCCATATTTCTCATGTATATGGATTGTTCCCTAGTAATCAGATATCTCCTTACACTCATCCTTTACTTTTCCAGGCAGCTAAAAATACGTTGTTACAGCGTGGCGACGAAGCTACCGGTTGGTCCATTGGCTGGAAAGTTAATCTGTGGGCCCGTTTGCTGGACGGTAATCATGCGTTCCGGATTATTAATAATATGTTGAAGCTGCTGCCTGGAGATGAAGTGAAAGAAGCTTATCCGCAAGGACGGACTTATCCTAATCTGTTTGATGCTCATCCGCCTTTCCAGATTGACGGCAACTTTGGCTATACTGCCGGTGTGGCTGAAATGTTGTTGCAGAGCCATGACGGAGCTGTACATTTGCTTCCGGCTCTTCCGGATGCTTGGGCCACAGGAAGTGTGCAAGGACTAGTTGCCCGTGGAGGATTTGTGGTGGATATGAACTGGAATGGCGTGCAGCTGGATAAAGCGAAGATTCATTCCCGTTTGGGAGGTAATTTACGTTTACGTTCGTATGTTCCTTTGCGTGGGGTTGGATTAAAAGAGGCAAAAGGTAAGAACCCGAATGAATATTATATGCAGGCAGAGATCAAAGAGCCTTTGATTTCCAAGGAGATAAACCCGCAATACCCTGCTTTGTATAAGGTGTATGAATATGACTTGATGACAGAACAGGGACAAGATTATATAGTGGAGCGTGGGTTATAATACATGAAGATGCCCAAAGTGATTTTTGTATTATTTCACTTTGGGCACTTTTGTAAATGGAAGTGTCATTGTGTAGTTATCAGATGGCTTCCTCCTTTTCCAATTCTAATGCTCTGGGAAAAATGATATTGTTTTCCAGGTGGATATGTTCATGTAATGCCTCTTCAAATTGTTTCAATTGTTGTAAAACCAAGCGGAAGCTGGCACAAGCATCTTCAGGGGCGGTGAATCCATTGGTTAATGAAGAGATTTTTTCAAAACGTTCTCCTTCGTGATTATGTTCATCTTCCATCACTTCGATGGGATATAGAATGGTGCCGCAATGGAATTTAGCTACTTTCAAACCTTCCTCTTTGGCTTGGAACATTTCATAAACATAAGGAAATAATACATTCTCTTCTTTTGATAAATGATTTTCCAAATCAAGAAGCGAGTCGCGGAACAGTGCTTGGACTTGCAATAACTCTGGATGATTCTTTGAATGCGCTTCGGTTACTTTGGCTAATAATGCTTCTATTTGCGGACCTTTGGCACGGATTCCCCGATGGTGTATTTTCAATACGTAGTCTATTAATAAATCGATGGGCCATCCGGCAAAGTCAGGAGCATTACTAACCGTATTCTCTTGTAATTCATTTAATTCACGTGCTACTGCTTCGGGATCAATACCGCGGTTCCGGCAGGCTTCTGCAAACGGAGTATTGCCATGGCAGCAAAAATCAATATGGTAACGGGAGAATACTTTGGTTGTATCAAAGTTGCCGGCTACAATTTGTCCGACTGTACATGAATTGTAATTTTTCTGTTTCATAATTATTCCGTTTATTCGTTCATTAATCCTAATTTTTTCATATCACTTTCTACTGTACCGATACCGCTTACTCCAAAGTTCTCGACTAGTACTTTCGTCACGTTGGGCGAGAGGAATGCGGGTAAGGTGGGACCGAGATGAATCTCTTTTATTCCCAAACTGAGTAATGCCAGCAATACGATTACCGCTTTCTGTTCATACCAGGCGATATTGTAAACAATGGGCAGTTCATTGATGTCATGTAGCCCGAATACTTCCTTCAGTTTGAGGGCGATGACTGCCAATGAATAGCTATCGTTACATTGTCCTGCATCTAAAACACGCGGAATGCCATTAATGTCACCTAACCCTAGTTTGTTATAACGATATTTAGCACATCCCGCAGTCAAAATGACTGTGTCTTTGGGAAGCATCTCGGCAAAAGTGGTGTAGTAATCACGACTGCGCATACGCCCGTCACAACCTGCCATGACGATGAACTTACGGATAGCTCCGCTCTTTACCGCTTCTACTACCTTGTCTGCTAGTTGAAATACCTGATTATGGGCAAAACCACCCATGATTTCTCCATGTTCTATTTCTGTCGGTGCGGCACATTGTTTGGCTGTTTCTATTATTTCAGTATAGTCCTTATGTCCTTTCTCATCTGCTGTAATATGCTTGCAACCGGGATATCCGGTAGAATTAGTGGTAAACATGCGTTCTTTATAAGTGGCATTGGGCAGAGGAGGAACGATGCAGTTGGTTGTGAACAGGATAGGACCATTGAACGAGGTAAACTCCTCCCGTTGTTTCCACCAGGCATTTCCATAGTTTCCTACAAAATGTGTATATTTTTTAAATGCCGGATAGTAATGTGCAGGAAGCATTTCACCGTGAGTATATACGTCCACGCCGCTATCCTTGGTTTGTTCCAACAATTCTTCCAGATCATGCAGGTCATGTCCGCTTATCAGAATACCGGGTCGGGTACCAGTTCCGATATTTACACGGGTAATTTCTGGATTGCCATAACTGGAAGTATTTGCTTTGTCGAGCAAAGCCATTGTTCGAACGCCTATTTCACCTGTTCTCAGTGCTAATACAGTCAGTTCATCTGCCGATAAAGATTTTGTTGTAATTTGTGCGATGGTGTTCTGCATGAAACGATGAATACTTTCGTCATTATGTCCTAACCTCATGGCATGTTCCAGATAAGCAGCCATTCCCTTTAGACCATACATAATCAGTTCTTTTAAAGAGCGTAGGTCCTCGTTTTTTTCACGCAAAACTCCGACTGTTGCGGCTTTTGCATCATATTCATCGTGACTGCCTTTCCAATTTAACTCATCGGCTTCCGGCAGAGGAATATCCTTGGCAAAAGCTTGATGTTTAAGGTCATTACGTATTACTAATCCTTTGTCAATGCGTTTCATAATGCTTTCGTCGTCGAAATTGGCATTGGTAATGGTACAGAATAAGGCGTCTACAATAAAATTGTCCACATCTTTTTTAACGGGGAGGGAATGTTGGCGCAATTGATCTGCCACAACAGAAATTCCTCGTACTACAAAAAGCAATAAATCCATAGTACGTGCTGTAGTTGCATTTTTTCCACAAACACCTTTTAAGGTGCAACCGAAACCTTTGGCTGTTTCCTGACATTGGAAACAAAACATGTTATTCTCCATATCTTTTCTCATTTTAATGATTTCTATTACTTTTGTGCAAAAGTACATGGTTTTCGTCTTTTAAGTTGTACCATATGTTACAGCGGATACAAATAACAGTTAAAAGAAAGTAGGATGGAACTGACAGGATTATTGCAGATAGCTCCTTTTCAGGGAATGAAAGAAGAAGAATTGGTTGCTTTACTATTCGGACTTCCGAATAGTTTGAAACACTTTGAACCGGGTGATATCATTGCCCGGCAAGGTGACTTATGTAAAGGGTTGTACATTCTTGCATCGGGAAGGGTACGGGCGGGAATGATAAATGATGAAGGGAAAGAACTGACGGTAGAAGAAATTGGAGCTCCTAACTTGCTGGCCTCGGCTTTTATTTTTGCCACTGAAAATCGTTTTCCCGTTAATGTAGAAGCAATAGGACTTTGTGAGGTTTTTATAATAGGTAAAGAACGATTTTTAGAATTTATGCGTTTGCATCCATTGATGATGCAGAATTTTTTGAAGGATATTTCGGACAGGAGTGTCTTTTTAAGCAGGAAATTGAATGAGTTTGCTTTGTTGAATTTAAAGACTCGTTTGTTGAAATATCTAGAAACACATTCTGCTATTCATAATCAGCAGGAGGTGGCGCAGAAGCTGGGAGTTACTCGTCCGTCATTGGCTAGGGCGCTGTCTGAACTGGTGAATGAAGGGAAAATAAAGAAATAATTTGAGATTTCTTTTTTTAAGTGGAAAACGTGTCTTGTATCTTTGAGAGTTTTTATGTGTAACCCATTCTTGTGAAAGTGTTCAAGTTGTTTTTCTATAAAAACTTTGACTTTAAAGAAAGAAAAGGATCCTTGTCTATAAGGATTGGTTCTTTTGAAATGAGGACTATTTTGAAATTCTTTTGATTAAAAAAGAGGGTGAATTCAAGACCCTTTATGTGATTCTTTTGTCTTGATTCACCCTTTGGGAAATATTTGGTTGGTGTGTATTCAACATGTTACTTCATCTGAATACTTTTATCTCGTACTTTTCTTAATATTTGTTGTAATTCGAATACTTTTTCGGGATGTTCAGTCGCTAAATTCACTTTTTCCCCTGCTTGTTTCATATCATATAACTGGGGAATACCTAAATAACCAGTTTCAATTTTTGGCCCCCAAGGAATCATTTTAGGACCATCGCTGCCTTCAATAAATTTCCAATCTTTAGTACGCACGGATAGGGTGTGATTGGATGCCTGTTCAATAACCCATGGGCGGTCTGTTTTGTCTTGTCCTAATAAATTTGCTAACCGATTGTAGCTGTCGGGAGCACTTCCTTTCGGAATACGGGCATCTACCAAAGAAGCCAGTGATGCCAACCAGTCTATTTGTGAAATAAGCACATCGCTGACTTCCGGCTTGTTGATAGCTTTAGGCCAGTGTACAATTACAGGAACACGGGTACCCCCTTCAAATGCACTGTATTTTCCACCTCTCAGGTTACCGGCAGGTTCGTGCCCGTTCAGTAGCTCTTCTGCCTTGTCATCGTATCCGTCGTCTACTACCGGTCCATTGTCGCTGGAAAGAATAATTAATGTGTTCTGGGTCAATCCCATTTTATCGAGGGCCTCGAGTAACTGACCTACACTCCAGTCAAATTGTGCGATAGCATCACCGCGCAGTCCCATCTTGTTTTTACCACGGAAGCGATTGTGTGGAAAACGGGGAACATGCACATCATTAGTGGCGAAATACATAAAGAAAGGCTCGTCTTTATGTTGTTTGATAAAATCAACTGCATGTGCGGTAATGGAATCGGCTATATTTTCATCTTTCCATAATGCTTTGCCACCTCCTTTCATATAACCGATTCGGCTGATGCCGTTCACGATAGACATATCATGACCGTGGCTCGGCTTCAGATTATATAAAAGTTCAGGATTGTCTTTTCCGGTAGGTTCACCGGGGAAATTTTTTATATAGCTTACTTCTATCGGAGCTGAAGGATCATAATTGGCTACTTGACCATTCTCGATAAATACACAGGGAACCCGGTCGGCTGTGGCTGCCATGATATAGGAATAGTCAAACCCCAAATCACCTAGAGAAGCGGAGAGAGGGGCATTCCAGTCTTGTTGTGCAGTTTTATCACCTAATCCTAAATGCCATTTGCCAAATGCTCCTGTGGCATATCCGGAGCTTTTAAACATATCTGCCATAGTATACTGCTCGGGGCGTATAATCATTCCTGCATTGCCTGCAGCTACATCTGTTCCGGGTTTACGCCATGCATATTCTCCGGTCAGCATGGAATATCTGGATGGGGTACTGGTAGCGGCAGTGGCGTGTGCGTTGATAAATCGTATCCCTTCGGATGCCAGACGGTTGACATTTGGAGTTTGTACGTTTTTTGCTCCATAACACTCCAAGTCACCATATCCTAAATCATCAGCATAAATGAAGATGACATTGGGCTTGTCTGTGTTTTGATTTTTATTTTCCGCATGAACAGCCAAGCATGAAGTAAATGCCAATGAGAGCATTCCGTAATGTCTTTTTTTCATAGTAATTATATTGTTTAGTGAGTAATCAATTCTACAAAGATAAAGATATATTTTAAAAACGGGGATTAATTCTACAAAATTGTGGAATGAAATTGTGGTATTTCCACATAATGTGGAAAATAAAAAAATGATTATTCTGTTGATTTTTAGTGTATTGAATGGTACTATGCCCCGTGGTATATTTTTTGTTATGTGAATTAACATAATACGCTAAAAACTAAACTTTTAAATATATAACCATTTACCTTAACAAAACAAGGGTGAAAAGCTGATAGAAAAGCCATGTTCCCCCTGAATGGGAAAATCTGTATATAACTCAGTTTTAAGCTTCCCGGTTCGTGACGAATCGGGAAGCTTCTATTTTTTTCTTAATGAATCTAGTTTTTCTACAAGTCTTTTACTGAAAATAAGTTAATATTAATGGATGAAATGCAGTATTTGATCTCTTTTTTACTTTTAAGAGTAGAAAATAGATTAATACATTATGGTTATGAAAAAGTTGAACCTTTTATTATTAGCATTCCTAGTAGTTATGGGAGTCACTTTCCAATCATGTGATGATGGTGATGGCTACTCTCTTGGTGATGTGGCAGTGGATTGGGCTACTGTAAATGTGAAAGGTGCCCATGTATATGACTTTACCGGTGACAGATGGGGACAAATTTGGCCTGCAACTACTGATTATTTTTGGTATTCCCCGATAGATGGACAACGAGTTATTCTTTATTTCAATCCTCTGTATGATAATTATCCGGAAGGATATGATTGTTCAGTCAAAGTGTTGAATATAAAGGAAATTCTAACTAAACCTATAGAGGAGTTAACAGCAGAGAATGAAGAAACGTTTGGCAATGATCCTGTAGATATATTTGAAGGTAATATGTGGATTAGTGGTGGTTATTTAAATATTATTTTTAATCAGAATATGCCTTCTAAAATGAAACATTTGGTTAGTTTGGTAAAGAACACTACAATTACGCCCGACCAGGATGGCTATATTCATTTAGAATATCGTTACAATACGTATGCTGATACTACTGGTTATTGGAGAAACGGTGCGGTATCCTTTAATTTGAATTCTTTGGAAATAACATCGGAAACAAAGGGTATAAAGGTAAAAATAAACTCGGCTAAAAATGGTGAGAAGGAAGTCACTTTTGATTTAAAAGAAACACCGTCACCAGTAGGTTTGAGCCAAATGGATTTTTCTCAAATGGAAATCAAATAATTAGGGTTTGATTAGAGAGAGTTGTGTGTGGCCCCTTGCATCTTGTTGTGGTAGATGCAGGGGGCTGATTGTATTGTTGATAACGTTTTTCAGTTTGATATTTGTTGTTTATTGGTTGGTTGATGGAAAAAATTGTATGGTTTCTTCGTTTTTTTTCTTATTTCAGTGTTTTTTCAGAATTATCTTGTTTCTTTGTCTTTAAGAACCAAAAGTTGGACTTATGAAAATACTATTAGTAGAAGACGATGCTAATTTGCGTGAAGTGACTCAGCGTTCATTGGAAAAGGAGCGTTATGTGGTGGAAATTGCTGCCGATTACCGTACTGCATTACAAAAGATAGAGGATTATGATTATGACTGTATTTTGCTGGATATTATGTTGCCGGATGGGAGTGGCTTGGATTTGTTGGAAAAGTTAAAAAAAATGCATAAACGGGAAAATGTTATCATTCTTTCAGCCAAAGATTCTATAGAAGACAAAGTGCTAGGATTGGATCTCGGAGCTGATGATTATCTGCCTAAACCTTTTCATTTGGTGGAACTGAATGCACGTATCAAAAGTGTGATACGCCGTCATCAGCAAGGTGGGGAAAATAGTATCAAATACGGAAATATAGAAATTTTTCCCGATAAATATGGGGTGACCGTAGCTGGAAAAAAGATTGAACTGAACCGTAAGGAATATGATATTCTGGTTTATTTTATGAACCGTCCCGGCAGATTGGTTAATAAAAACACACTTGCCGAATCCGTATGGGGCGACCATATAGATCAAGTCGATAATTTTGATTTTATCTATGCCCAAATAAAGAATTTACGAAAGAGGTTGAAAGAGGCAGGAGCTACTCCTGAACTGAAGGCTGTTTATGGTTTTGGATATAAAATGGTAGTGGAATAAATGAAATTGATTTATTATGTCATTATCCGTATATCGTTAGTGTTGTCGGTTTTATTGACTGGCTGGGCCATCCTTTTCTATTTTACTGTAATGGATGAGGTGAATGATGAAGTGGATGACTCATTGGAAGATTATTCTGAAATTATCATCATACGTGCATTGGCGGGAGAGGAGCTTCCTTCTAAAAATACAGCTTCCAACAATCAGTATTTCCTGCGTGAAGTGACAAAGGAATATGCAGGATCTCGTGATGATATCCTTTATAAGGATTCTATGGTTTATATTCCCGAAAAAGATGAAACTGAACCTGCACGAATCCTTACTACCATTTTTAAGGATGATGGCGAAAAGTTTTTTGAATTGACGGTAGCGACCCCTTCTATAGAAAAAGATGATTTGAAAGATGCTATGGCAGGTTGGATGATTTTTCTTTATATAGCTTTATTACTGACTATAATTGTTATTAATGTGTGGGTGTTTTATCGAAATATGCGTCCTCTTTATGTATTGCTTCATTGGTTGGATAAATATCGTATCGGTAAAGGAAACGAGCCTTTACAAAATAATACCCGGGTTTCAGAATTCAGAAAATTGAATGAGGCGGCTGTTCGTTATGCAGAGCGCAGTGAGCAGATGTTCGAACAGCAAAAACAATTTATTGGTAATGCATCTCATGAGATGCAGACACCACTAGCTATTTGTCGTAATCGGTTGGAGATGCTGATGGAGGATGAAAATCTTTCAGAAAGCCAATTGGAGGAGTTGATGAAAACCCATCAGACTTTGGAGCATATAACGAAGCTGAACAAGTCTTTGTTATTGCTTTCGAAGATAGAGAACGGTCAATTTACGGATACTACCCAAGTAGAAGTGAATAAATTATTGAGGCAATATTTGGAGGACTATAAAGAAGTGTATCAATATCGTGAGATCATAACAAGTGTAGAGGAAGAAGGTATTTTCTATCTTACGATAAATGAGACACTGGCAGTGGTGTTGCTTACCAATTTGTTGAAGAATGCTTTTGTACACAATATAGACGGTGGACACATCCGGATTGTCATTACTCCCCACAGTGTGATGTTTTGCAATACAGGGGCGGCACAACCACTGGATGCCCAGCGTATTTTTGAGCGTTTTTATCAAGGAAAGAAAAAAGAAGGCTCAACCGGTCTAGGCTTGGCAATAGCAGATACGATATGTAAAATGCAGGCTCTCAGGCTTTGCTATGAATATAAGAGTGGGGAGCATTGTTTTATACTTTATACATCCACTCATAATCAATGAAAAAAAATCGTGTTTTTTTCAGAATTTCAAATTCTTTTCAGAATCTCCCTTCATATTTGCATCAGAAAACAGAATGTAGAACCAAATAAAAAAAATGACGATTATGAAAAAGGTATTATTATTGTTAGTGTGCTTATTTACGTTGCAAACAGTGGTATGGGCGGATGATGACAAACCTATTCAAGTAAACCAATTGCCTCAGACTGCACAAACTTTTATCAAAACTCATTTCCCCAATAACAAGGTGGCGATGGCTAAAATGGAAACAGACTGGTTTGATAAAAGCTATGATGTGATTTTTACCAATGGAGACAAATTGGAATTCGATAAGAAAGGGGTTTGGACAGAAGTGAATTGCAAATACAGCGCTGTACCTGTCGCTGTGGTTCCTGACGCGATAAAGAAGTACGTCACTACGAATTATCCCGATGCCAAGATGCTCAAGATCGAGAGGGACAAGTATGATTATGAAGTGAAACTTTCTAATGGTTGGGAGATAAAGTTTGATATGCAGTTCAATGTGATTGATATTGACAATTAATTATTAGTTATAGATCTGAAGTGTGGTTTATGTGAATAAACTGAAGCTTTGCAGGCCGTTTCTTGTTCCATGAAGAAACGGCCTGTCTTTTTTATTGATTTTAATAGCATAGTAATTCTGCCGACACGATCTTGTAATAGATAACATGGATATTTGCATAGTTTTAATAATAAAGATATGCATCTAAGAACGTATTATCCTACAGTGGTTTTATCGGATATCCATCTGGGAACCTCTCATTCCAAAACAATTGAAGTCAGTAACTTTCTGAAATCTGTCAATTGTGACCGTCTGATATTGAACGGAGACATTATAGATGGTTGGCATTTGCGTAAGGCAGGTACTAAGAGGTGGCAAGCAAAACATACTGATTTCTTTAAGGTTATCATGAAGATGATGGAGAACTTCGGTACTGAAGTAATTTATGTGTGTGGCAACCACGATGATTTTCTGGACAGCTTGGTCCCTATGACATTCTATAACGTAAAAATCGTCAAAGAATACATCCTTGAAACACATGGAAAGCGTTATTATGTGACACATGGCGATATATTCGACCGGGTTACTACGCAGATGAAATGGTTAGCCCAGTTGGGCGATGCAGGTTATACATTCCTCTTATGGGTGAACCGCTTTTATAACCAATATCGTACTAAGCGGGGGAAACCGTATTATTCTCTGTCACAGGCCGTCAAACAAAAAGTAAAGTCGGCTGTTTCCTATATATCGGACTTTGAGAAAGTATTGGTGGAGTTTGCACGTGTACGTAAATGTGACGGAGTGATTTGTGGTCATATCCATCATCCGGCTAATACCTATTATGATGGTATTCATTATCTGAATTCGGGCGATTGGGTAGAAAGCCTTTCGGCACTGACTGAGGATGCGGACGGGAATTGGAATATCATGGAATACCATCATGTACTAGCTGATGAGAATGAAGAAAATAAAGAGTTTACCCTAATACATACAGCCTCATGAAATTTTTATTTATAGTACAGGGTGAGGGGAGAGGACATCTTACTCAAGCCATTACGTTGGAGGAAATATTGCGCCGGAACGGTCACGAAGTAGTGGAAGTACTGGTAGGTAAAAGTAGTTCGCGCCGCTTGCCGGGATTTTTCAATCGTAATATCCATGCTCCGGTAAAACGTTTTGTCAGTCCTAATTTTCTGCCTACACCAGCTAACAAACGGGTGAGTTTGATGCGGAGCGTGGCGTATAATCTAGTGAAACTTCCTGTGTATATCAATAGCATTAACTACATTCGTCAGCGTATTGAGGACAGTGGTGCGGATAGGGTTATCAATTTCTATGAATTGCTGACCGGACTGACTTATTTCCTGTTCCGTCCCTCTGTTCCGCAAATCTGTATAGGGCATCAATATCTGTTCTTGCATAAAAGTTTTGAATTTCCAAAGGCTGATAAAGTAAGCTTGGCTCTTTTGAAGTTTTTTACCGTATTGACCAGCTTGGGGGCGAAGGAACGTTTGGCTCTTTCTTTTCGTCACATGAACGATGATCCTCAGAATCATATCCGTGTGATTCCTCCCTTGTTGCGTAGGGAAGTGACTTTACATGAACCTTATTCCGGTGACTATATACATGGCTATATGGTTAATGCGGGTTTCAGTGAAAATGTAATGAAATGGCACAGGCAACATCCCGGGATACCGCTTCGTTTCTTTTGGGACAAGTGGGAGGAGGAACCGGTGAAGAGAGTGGACAATACATTGAGCTTTTATCAACTGGATGATGTGGAATTTTTGAGGCAGATGGCGGGATGTAAGGCTTATGCCAGTACTGCCGGATTTGAATCGGTGTGCGAGGCCATGTATTTAGGCAAACCTATTCTGATGGTTCCTGCTCATATAGAACAGGACTGTAATGCATATGATGCCGAAAAAAGCGGTGCGGGTATCATTTCCTCAGATTTTAATTTGCAACAGTTGCTGGAATTTGCGAAAGATTACCACCCCAATCGTGATTTTGTGTATTGGGTACGTGGAGCTGAATATACTTTGTTGAATTTGTTAGAGAGTGATTCTTCCAATTATCAACAAATTTTATTTAATGAGATGTATTTGGTTGAAGAGTTTATTTGATTTTCTTATAAAAACTCTCTTTAAGTCATGGCTGTATGCGTCGGCTGTGACTTTTTTATTGTTATTGATTTGTAGTTATATTGACATGTTATTGTAATGTGTATGACGTATTTTTGCTAAAAATATTAAAACCGTATGGAGAAGAAGAAAAAGGAAGATAAATATTATCTGCCGAGAGATATCAGTTGGATGTATTTTAATCGTCGCATTTTGCAGGAAGCCATGAAAGAACGTGTTCCTATACTGGAACGGTTGAGCTTTTTAGGAATTTACTCTAATAATTTGGATGAATTTTTCAGAGTACGTGTAGCTACTCAAAGCCGGGTGGCCGAGTGCGAAGATAAAGCGGCGCATTCTGAACGGGAAGAAGCATTGAAACTGATTAGACAGATAAATAAACTGAACAACAGGTACTCTAAAGAATATGAAGGTGCGATCAAGCAGGTAACGGCAGAATTGGAGAAAGAGAATATTTGTTTAGTCAATCATGTACAACTGGATGAGGAACAACAGTTATTTGTCGATTCTTTTTATCAACAACGGCTGAATGGGTTTATTAGTCCTGTTTGGCTGAAATCAGTAAAACAACTGGGTAACGAAGCGGATGAAAATATCTTTTTGGCTGTAAAGATGAGGAAAGAAGGACATAAAGTTGGAGAATATGCAATTATAGAGCTGCCTGTAGCACAGGCAGGGCGTTTTATCCGTCTGCCGGATAAGGATGGTAAAAATTACCTGATGTATTTGGATGATGTGGTACGCTATTGTTTACCATTGATATTTCATGGTATGAACTATAAACATTTTGAAGCGTATGCTTTCAAGTTTACCAAAGATGCGGAGATGGAGATAGACAATGATCTGCGTAACGGAATGATGCAGAAAATTTCTAAAGGAGTAAAGAGTCGCAAACGAGGTGAGCCTTTACGGGTTATTTATGATGCCAGTATGCCTAAAGATCTTTTAAAACGTGTCATGAACAAGTTGAATCTGGATAAGTTGGATACAGTATTGGGCGGTGGAAAATATCATAACCATAAGGACCTGATGCGTTTTCCAGACTGTGGCCGGAAAGATTTGAAATACCCTGAATGGACTCCTGTTTTGAAAAATGAGCTTTCGGGTAACGTTGGTATGTTGGAGCTGATTCGTAGGAAAGATCGTTTTATTCATGTGCCTTATCATAGTTTCGATTCTTATATCCGTATATTGCAGGAAGCGGCGATTAATAAAGAAGTAAAAAGTATCAAGACAACCCTCTATCGTTTGGCTAAAGATTCGAAAGTGGTAAAAGCATTGATTAATGCGGCACGCAATGGAAAGAAAGTAACAGTAGTTATTGAATTGCTGGCACGTTTTGACGAGGCTTCCAATATAGATTGGTCAAAGAAAATGCAGGATGCCGGTATCCGTGTGATATTTGGGGTGGAGGGACTGAAGGTACACTCTAAGATTACCTATATATCCATGAAAACAGGTGCGGATATAGCTTGTATCAGTACAGGAAACTTTCATGAAGGTAACGCCCGTATGTACACTGATTATATGTTGATGACGGCTGCTAAGAATGTGACGCGTGACGTGAGTTTGGTCTTTGATTTTATAGAACGCCCTTATTCTCCCGTTCGCTTCAAAGAACTGTTGGTATCTCCTAATGAGATGAAGCAAAAATTTAGCCGTCTTATTAATGAAGAAATTAAGAACAAGCAGGCCGGAAAACCTGCTTACATTTTGATAAAGATTAATCATATTACTGATCCGGTAATGGTGAAGAAACTGTATGAAGCATCTTCGCATGGTGTTCGGATAGACTTGCTGGTTCGTGGTAATTGTTCACTGATTACGGGAGTGCCGGGAGTGAGTGATACAATTCGTATCAATGGCATCATAGACCGTTATCTGGAACATTCGCGTATTTTTATTTTTGCCAATGGTGGTGATGAGAAAATGTTCATTGGTTCGGCTGACTGGATGCCGCGCAATTTGGATAACAGGGTGGAAGTGATTGCTCCCGTTTACGATCCGGAAATAAAGGCAGACTTGAAGCGGGTAGTGGAATATGGTTTGAAAGATACTCTGCAAGGACGGGTGGTGGACGGAACAGGAGAGAATCGTCCTTGGATATCGGAAGATAAGACAGCTTTCCGTTCGCAGGAGGAATTATACAAATATTATTTAAATGAAAACAGAATAAAGGATTAAGATGGGAAAAGTGAATTATGCTGCTATTGATATTGGTTCTAACGCTGTGCGCCTTTTGATAAAAAGCATTGACAGGGAGGCTGTGCAGGAGAAAAAAATTAAAAAAGTGATGATGCTTCGCGTACCCCTACGACTAGGGTTCGATGTTTTCTCCATAGGTGAATTGTCCGAGAAGAAAGCGGATAAGCTGAGACGTTTGATGAAGGCTTTCCGTCAGTTGATGAAAATTTATGATGTGGATGATTACAGGGCATGTGCTACTTCGGCTATGCGGGACGCGCGTAACGGGAGGACGATAATCAAGAAAATCGAAAAGGATACAGGTATCCGCATTGAGATAATTGATGGTCAGGAAGAGGCTCGAATGATTTATAATAATCATATAGAGTGTATGGAAGACCGTCTGGGTAATTATATGTATGTGGATGTGGGTGGTGGCAGTACAGAGATTAATCTGTTGACTAACGGTGAGTTGGTATGGTCGGTGTCTTACAACATCGGTACGGTGCGTATGCTGAGTAATGCTGTTAAAGAAGGAACTTGGCAGCAAATGGAAGAAGAGCTTATGAAAGTGACGGAAGGTGTTGCTGCGATCAATATCATCGGATCGGGTGGGAATATTAATAAGTTGTTCCGCCTGGCAGATAAGAAGGATAAGAAGTTGCAACGTTTGCCGGTCAGTTCGTTGCAAACAGTCTATGATGTGTTGAAACCGCTGACTCCGGAGGAAAGGGTAGAGGCATTCAGTCTAAAGCAAGACCGTGCCGATGTAATTGTGCCTGCTGCGGAAATTTTTCTGAAAATTGCAGAAGTAGTGCATGCAGAATATATTTATGTTCCGGTCATTGGACTGTCTGATGGTATCATTGACAATCTGTATGCCAAAAGCCTTGAGAAAGAAATGAAAGCTGAATAAGCTTTCATTTTAATACTGTTTGTGTTGTACGGCTTCAAAAATATTCGCTTTTCTCTGATAAATTGTTGGAAATTAATAGTTGAAGTTCCAAAATTTGCTATATATTTGTAATCGTTAACAACTAACAAACAGAAATACCATGATGAACAAAATGTGCATGGCAGCTATAATAGCTGCTTCTTTGTATGCAGGGACTACTTTTGCCCAACCTGCCGCCGTAAAGAAAATCATTGAAACGGGCCAAACTGATAACCGGGTAATGCATCAGTTGGATATTCTCACCAATCGTTTTGGGGGAAGAGTTATTGGCTCGGATGCATATGAGAATGCAGCCGAGTGGATGATGCGTGAATATAAACGGTGGGGTATTGACGTACGCTTGGAAGAAGCTGGGGAACTGCCGGTAGGTTTTAACCGTGGTCCATGGTTCGGACGTTTAATCGGGGGAGATCAGGCGATGGATTTGCATTTTGTCACTCCATCCTACACTTCAGGTACTAAAGGTCTGCAACGCGGGCATGTTTTGATAGAGCCCCGTACTCAAGAAGAACTAGACCGCATGAAACATCAGTTGAAAGGCGCTTGGGTGTTGATTTCAGGTGAAAATGTAGGTTGGCCTGTTGACCGTTCTGCTAAAGGAGATTCGTTGAGAGCTGCTATCAAAGCTGAAAATATAGAAATAGAAAAGCAGAATGCTGCCTTGATGGAAGAGAATTGGAGCAAAGGAACCAAACATGCCATGAAGCCTTTGCGTGAAATGCCGGGACTATTTTATAAAGAAATGTGTGAGGCAGGAGCACTTGGCTTTATTCAGTCGGCACCTGTACCTTTACGTGCTTTGTATGATCGTGCTTTATTAAATGATCCCCATACTACGTTTGATAATTTGCCCGAAGTCTGTGACATCAAATTGGATGAACATCAATACAAAATCATCAAGCAGATGGTGAAAGAACGCCGGAACTTCTGGCTGGAATTTGATATTCGTAATCATTTCAAACTAGGTCCTGTGAAATATCATAATGTCGTAGCATCCATTAAAGGTACTAAATATCCGGATGAATATGTTATTATAAGCGGACATCTTGATTCTTATGATGTGGCAACCGGTGGTATAGACTGCGGTACAGGTATTGGTCCTATGATGGAGGCTGCCCGTATGATTGCACTTTCCGGTGCAAAACCTAAACGTACTATACTGTTTGTGGCTTTTGCTGGAGAGGAATTTGGTTTGTTGGGCGCAAAATCTTATGTCAAGACTCACGCTAAAGAGTTAGGAAAGATTGCTAATCTATTCAATCGGGACGGAGGACCGACTCCTCCGGTGGGAATCTCCGTTCCTCAGGCTATGTATGATGATTTTGTGGAAGTGTGCAAGCCTGTGAAAGAAATCCGTGCGGATTATCCGTTTGAAGTAAAGGTAGCGAAACCTTTTAAACGTCCTACTCAAAGCGGTGGTACGGATGCCAGTGTTTTTGCAGTGGAAGGAGTGCCTACTTTTGGTTTCAATACACAAGACATAAAAGGATATAATTTCTCTTATGGGGAAATATGGCATACGGAACGTGATCTTTATACGAAGAATATACCAGAATACCAAGAGCATGCAGCTACGGTAACAGCGGTGGTCGCCTTGGGAATTGCTAATTTAAGTAAACAGTTATCTCGTGAAGGAATGCACAAAAAGTAGCGCAAATGTTCTTTTTTTCTTCTTTTAGTGGAATTATGTCGTTTTGATGTGTAAAAAATGTTAGCTTAAGTTCAATCTACTGAGATAATCTTTACCTTTGCTGCGCATATAAAGCAAAATGTAGGTAAACAAAAAACCTGCGATATTTGTTAATATAGAAAAGGTAAATTATCAAATAAAAGTAAATAGAAGCTTATGTCACAGATTATTGGACATATTTCACAAGTTATCGGACCGGTAGTCGATGTGTATTTTGAGGGCAAAGGCATCGACACCGATCTGCTTCTTCCAAGCATTCATGATGCATTGACTATCAAACGCAATGACGGCAGAATTTTAGTCGTGGAAGTTCAACAACACATTGGTGAAGACACAGTGCGTACTGTAGCTATGGATAGTACGGACGGTTTGCAACGTGGTATGGAAGTAATTCCGACAGGACATCCTATTACTATGCCGGTTGGTAATCAGATTAAAGGCCGGTTGATGAACGTAGTAGGTGAGGCTGTGGACGGTATGCGCCCGCTGAGTAAGGAAGGGGCGTTTCCCATTCACCGTGAACCCCCTAAGTTTGATGAGCTGTCTACTGTGCAGGAAGTACTCTTCACAGGTATTAAGGTTATTGATTTGCTGGAACCTTATTCAAAGGGTGGTAAAATCGGATTGTTTGGGGGAGCCGGTGTAGGCAAGACCGTGCTTATTATGGAGCTGATTAATAACATTGCCAAGAAACATAACGGCTTTTCCGTTTTTGCCGGAGTCGGTGAACGTACACGTGAAGGTAACGACCTGTTGCGTGAAATGATTGAATCTGGTGTAATCCGCTACGGAGAAGAATTTAAGAAAAGTATGGAAGAAGGCCATTGGGACCTTTCCAAAGTAGACTATAATGAAGTTGAAAAGTCACAGGCTACATTGGTGTACGGACAGATGAACGAGCCTCCCGGCGCACGTTCTTCCATTGCTCTTTCGGGGTTGACCGTTGCCGAATCTTTCCGTGACCGCAAAAACGGTGACAGCAACGGACCACGTGATATTTTGTTCTTTATCGACAATATATTCCGTTTCACTCAGGCAGGTTCCGAGGTTTCGGCTTTATTGGGTCGTATGCCGTCAGCCGTGGGGTACCAACCAACACTGGCAACAGAAATGGGACAGATGCAGGAACGTATCACTTCTACCAAGAATGGTTCTATCACCTCGGTACAGGCTGTGTATGTACCTGCTGATGACTTGACAGACCCTGCGCCTGCTACTACATTTACTCACTTGGATGCAACAACCGTATTGAGCCGTAAAATTACCGAACTGGGTATTTATCCGGCTGTAGATCCGTTGGAATCAACCTCACGTATTCTTGACCCGCTGATTGTAGGGCAGGAGCACTATGATGTGGCTCAGCGTGTAAAGCAGATTTTGCAGCGTAACAAGGAGTTGCAAGATATCATTTCTATTCTGGGTATGGACGAATTGAGCGATGAAGATCGTCAGACTGTAAACCGTGCGCGTCGGGTGCAGCGTTTCCTGTCACAACCTTTTGCTGTGGCCGAACAGTTTACAGGTGTTCCAGGTGTCATGGTTTCTATTGAAGATACCATTAAGGGATTCAAGATGATTCTGGACGGTGAGGTGGATTACCTGCCCGAGCAGGCATTTCTGAATGTGGGAACGATAGAGGAAGCAATAGAAAAAGGAAAGAAGTTGCTGGATGCTGCCAGCCATAAGAAATAAGAGTAAGTATGGAACATCATGAAGATCTTCATTTGATAGTGGTTTCTCCGGAAAGTACATTGTTTGACGGTAAAGTGGACATTGTGATATTACCGGGAGAATCAGGCTCTTTCTCTGTCCTGCATGACCATGCTCCGTTGATATCGTCATTGATAAAGGGGGAGATAAAATATACAGAGGATGGATTAGAGAAATCAATTGGAATATCGAGTGGGTTCGTTGAGGTAAGGGACAATATAGTTTCGGCCTGTGTGGAAATCTAATACATAATTATGTCTTTGTTAGCCGTAAAGAGAAAATTTATCATATCGTTGACCATATTAATGGTTGTGTTGAGTTGGGGAGGAGCCTTGGTATTTCACACCTTGTTGCCTAGGTATTATTTTGCCTGGTATCCCTCCATACCGATATTTTTTTATCTTTTCGGCCTTTTTTACATATTTATGTTCGGGTACTGTTATCGGGTAAGTCCGCAAAAAATGGTGGCGGTTTACTTGGTGGCGAAAGTGACGAAGATGATGTTGAGCATCTTGATTATGTCCGTCTATGCAGTGGCGGTGGCACATCAAGTTCTGTCATTTATAGGAACTTACATGGTATTCTATATTATCTTTCTGATTTTTGAAACCCGCTTCTTTTTTCATTTTGAGATAAAACATAAAAGTAATAGGTACAAGTATAAGTAATATGAGAAGTTTACGATATATAGGAACGGTTTTAATGTTGCTGATCGCTTTTCTGCAAGGAGCCAATGCCCGGGAAGAGTCGGATACTGACTATAAAGAGCAGCAGGTAGACGTAAATGAAATCGTTTTCGGACATATAGGTGATTCGTATGAATGGCATATCACTGACATAGGAGATACACCTATAGCTATACCACTGCCGGTAATCGTAAAAAGCAGTACAGGATGGCACGCTTTTCTTTCTTCTAAGTTTGAGGAAGGAAACGGAGAGTATGAAGGACTGTACATTGCTAAAGACGGTGAATATAAAGGTAAGATAGTGGAAAAGGATGCTAGCGGTAACGAAGTAAAACCTTTGGATATCTCTATTACAAAGAATGTTACCGGGTTGTTTGTCAATAGTACCATTCTGGTGATTCTAGTGTTGAGTTGTGCCCGTTGGTACAAAAAACATCCAGTAGAAAAGGAAGCTCCTAAAGGAATGGTGGGCATGATGGAAGCTTGTATCCTGGCAATCAATGATGATGTGATAAAGGGTTGTATCGGTAAGGATTATAAGCGTTATGCACCTTATCTGCTGACGGCTTTCTTCTTTATCCTGATCAATAATCTGATGGGATTGATTCCTTTCTTCCCCGGCGGTGCGAATATTACAGGTAATATTGCCGTTACCTTTGTGCTGGCTATCTGTACGTTCCTGGCTGTGAATCTATGGGGGAACAAGGAATATTGGAAAGAGATTCTATGGCCTGATGTTCCTTGGTGGTTAAAGGCTCCGTTCCCGATGATGCCGATTATTGAGATTTTCGGAATCTTTACGAAGCCATTTGCATTGATGATTCGTTTGTTTGCCAATATGATGGCCGGTCATGCTGCTATTCTCAGTTTGATATCCATCATTTTTATTACAGCGAATATGGGACCTCTGATTAATGGTTCCATGGGATTTGTTGCGGTGGCATTCGGAATCTTTATGACTGCGCTGGAATTATTGGTCGCATTTATTCAAGCATACGTATTTACCATGTTGTCCGCGGTCTTTATCGGGTTGTCCCGTACAGAAGAGATGCGTGAAGAAAAAGAAATAAAATAAATTAAATAATTAATTCAAAAAACAAACTATTATGTTACTAGCAGTTTTATTACAGTCCGCTGCTGCGGCAGGTTTAGGGAAATTAGGTGCTGCACTTGGAGCAGCTATTGCAGTAATCGGTGCAGGTATCGGTATCGGTAAAATCGGTGGTTCTGCCATGGAGGCAATTGCCCGTCAGCCGGAGGCGGCAGGAGATATCCGTATGAATATGATTATTATCGCCGCGCTGGTAGAAGGTGTGGCGCTGATCGCCATTATTGTTTGTTTATTAACTTTGTTCTTATAATTAATGTAGCATGTCATTATTAACACCTGATAGCGGTCTGTTATTCTGGATGGTCATCGTTTTCGGTATCGTTTTTGTCATTCTTGCAAAATACGGTTTTCCGGTGATCACCAGAATGGTGGATGAGCGAAAACAATATATAGACAAGTCACTGCTTGCTGCACGTGAAGCCAATGAGCAATTGGCTAATATTAAAGCAGACAGTGAAATGATATTGGCTAAGGCTCACGAGGAGCAGGCGCGCATCCTGAATGAAGCGGTCGCAACCCGCGAACGTATTCTGAAGGAAGCCAAAACACAGGCTCAGGTTGAAGGACAGAAACTGCTGGATGAAGCGAAAAAGCAGATTCAGGCAGAAAAAGACAGCGCTATCAGCGACATTCGCCGCCAAGTAGCTGTGCTGTCTGTCGACATTGCTGAGAAGGTTTTGCGCAAGAACCTCGATGATGAGAAAGAACAAATGGAAATGATTGACCGTTTGCTGGATGAATTAACTGTTTCTAAAGACTGATTGTTATGTATATAGGAGTCATTTCAATGCGTTATGCTAAGGCTTTGCTGGCCTATGCCGACGAAAAGGGGACAGAGGATACTGTTTATGAGGAAGCCGGAATATTGGCAGATAGTTTCTCGAGAATCCCCGAACTTCGACAGGCATTGGATAATCCTGTATTGCCTGCTGAAACAAAGTTGAAACTGATTTGCGAAGCTGCCGGAGGAGGTAAGGTGAGCGAAGAATTGAAACGCTTTGTGGAATTGGTACTGGAGGAACGAAGAGAGAAATTCTTGCAGTTTATGATTATGTCATACATTGACCTTTATCGGAAACAGAAGAATATCAGCGTCGGTAAAATCACGACTGTTTGTCCGGTGGCGGAAGAGGTAGTCAACCGCATACGGGCATTGGTCGTAGAGAAAACTCATGGAACTGTAGAGTTCAAAACCAAAATAGATCCGAAACTGGAAGGTGGTTTTATCTTTGAAATCGGAACTTACAGATTGGATGCGAGCGTAGCTAACCAGATAAAACGGGTAAAGCAACAGTTTATAGCTAAAAATAGAAGAATAGTATAAAATTAAAAATTATAAGTTAGAAAATAAAAGTAATATCAGTTTGTTTCTTTTAGTTTTTAACTTAAGGTTAATACCTGGTCGGGCTTTAATTTTTAATTTTCAATTTTTAATGTAAAAAGATTATGTCTGAAAATATAAAACCCAGCGAAGTATCCGAAGTTTTACTTCAGCAACTGAAAGGCATCAACACCCACCTGCAATTTGATGAGGTGGGGAATGTGCTGCAGGTGAGCGATGGTGTGGCACGTATTTACGGTTTGCGCAACGCGGAAGCTAATGAGTTGCTGGAGTTTGAAAACGGTATCATGGCTATCGTGATGAATCTGGAGGAGGACAATGTAGGTGCGGTATTGCTAGGTCCTACTGATCAGATTAAGGAAGGAATGGTGGTGAAACGTACCAAACGCATTGCTTCTATTAATGTGGGCGAAGGTATGTTAGGGCGTGTTATCGATCCGTTAGGCGTACCATTGGATGGCCGTGGACAAATTGGCGGGGAACTGTGCGAAATGCCTTTGGAACGTAAAGCTCCCGGAGTGATCTTCCGTCAGCCTGTGAACCAGCCTTTGCAGACAGGGCTGAAGTCTGTGGATGCTATGATTCCTATCGGGCGTGGACAACGTGAGTTGATTATCGGGGACCGTCAGACCGGAAAAACCTCTATCGCTATAGATACGATTTTGAATCAGAAATCCAACTATGAAGCGGGAAAACCTGTATATTGTATTTATGTAGCCATTGGTCAGAAGGGTTCCACTGTAGCAAGTCTGGTGAATACGCTGCGTGAACGCGGTGCGATGGATTATACCATAGTGGTAGCTGCCACTGCTGCCGATCCGGCTGCATTGCAGTATTTTGCTCCGTTTGCCGGAGCGGCTATCGGAGAGTATTTCCGTGACACAGGCCGGGATGCCTTGGTTGTGTATGATGACTTGTCAAAGCAAGCCGTAGCCTATCGTGAAGTATCCTTGATTCTGCGTCGTCCCTCCGGTCGTGAGGCATATCCGGGTGATATCTTCTATCTGCATTCACGATTGTTGGAGCGTGCGGCAAAGATTATCAACCAGCAGGAAGTGGCCGAACAAATGAATGACCTTCCACCCAGCTTGAAAGGCAAGGTAAAGGCAGGTGGTTCACTGACCGCATTGCCTATTATTGAAACACAGGCAGGTGATGTTTCCGCGTATATTCCAACCAATGTCATTTCCATTACAGACGGTCAGATATTCCTTGAAACCGATTTGTTCAACCAGGGTTTCCGTCCGGCTATCAATGTGGGTATTTCCGTATCCCGTGTGGGAGGTAGTGCCCAGATCAAGAGCATGAAGAAGGTGGCAGGTACATTGAAGATAGATCAGGCACAATATCGCGAACTGGAGGCTTTCTCCAAGTTCAGCAGTGATATGGATCCTGTAACGGCAATGGCTATCGACCGGGGACGTAAGAACAACCAGTTGCTGATACAGCCGCAGTACAGTCCGATGCCTGTCGGAGAACAAATAGCCATTCTTTATTGTGGTACACATAGTTTGCTGCGTGATGTACCCTTGCATAAGGTGCAGGATTTCCAGAAATCATTCCTAGAAATGATGCGTGCCGACCATCAGAAAGATGTACTTGATGTATTGTCAAGCGGTGTGATAAATGATGATGTAACTGCAATTATAGAGAAAGTAGCAGCTGATACGGCTCAACCATTTAAAGTGAACGAATAGTCATGGCATCACTGAAAGAAGTAAAAGGAAGAATAGCCTCAGTAAATAATACGCGGAAAATTACTTCGGCTATGAAGATGGTAGCCTCTGCCAAGTTGCATAAGGCGCAGGCTGCCATAGAAAACATGCTTCCTTACGAACGAAGGCTGAATCACATCCTGACCAATTTTCTGAGTGCGGGTAGTGAGGTGGAGTCTCCTTTCATTGTGAAACGTGAAGTGAAGCGTGTGGCAATCGTCGTGTTTGCCTCCAATACCAGTCTGTGTGGCGGGTTCAATGCAAATATTATCAGGCATCTGACGGTTATTCTGGATGAATACAAGTCCCTGGGTATGGAGAATGTGCTTTTGTATCCGGTAGGCAGAAAGGTAGCGGAAGGTGTGAAGAAATTGGGATTCAAGGCCGAAGGCGATTTCCAGCATATGGCGGATAAACCTTCTTATCAGGAAGCTTCCGCCTTGGCAGAGGACTTGATGAGGCGCTTTCTGCATCGTGACATAGACAAGGTGGAGTTGCTGTACAACCATTTTCGTTCTACAGCAGTACAGGTCCTGACGCGTGAAACTTATCTTCCGATAGACTTGACACAAGAGAAGAAAGAGAAGGACAAAGGCAGGATACCCGATTATATTGTGGAACCGTCTGTAGATGTGGTGATGGAGGAATTGCTCCCGAAGATGTTCTGTATGAAGATGTTCACGGTATTACTGGATTCGAATGCTTCCGAACATGCCGCCCGCACCATGGCTATGCAGATTGCTACAGACAATGCGAATGATTTGTTGCAGGATCTGACGGTGATGTACAACAAGAGTCGTCAGCAGGCTATTACCAATGAACTGTTGGATATAGTAGGCGGTTCAATGGCCTAATGTTTTTCTTGGGGCAAGATACGCAGCATCTTGCTCCAAGAATTTGAAAATCATACGACAAGTTTATCGGAATCCTTCTATAAGTGTCATCCCTTCCATCGAAGGCGGGTTAAATAATCATAGTGCTCCCCCTCTTTAATAAGCTCCGCCTCGAATCCATTCCCGGCAGCATACAGGCTGAGTGTCTGAAAATCGACATAAAGCCAGTCGAAAGAATCTCCTTTTATATTTTTGTATTGCATCCGGAAATCTATTTCACCATAATAATCTCCTGCCAGATCAATCAGGAAACTCCCGTCCTCATCTTCAAAAAGATAACGGAGATCACTGGAATCCATCAAGATACATCCCCCGGGGCGAAGCAGTTGTTTCATCTTTTGAAAGAAAGCTGCCATATTTTCCAACTTCCCGATAATGCCCGATCCGTTCATCAGCATGATGATTGTATCGAATGTTTCTAGAAAATGTGTATCGAAAAGATTTATCTGACGGACATTCTTTACCCCTCTTTTTTCCATCACCTCTACTGAAAGCGGGGAAATATCGATAGCGCATACCTCTTTTCCCATCTCTTGCAAGGCCAGTGCATGGCAGCCGCTTCCGGCTCCTACGTCCAGAATATTTCCTTCGGCTATTTGTAAGGCAATCTGTTCCAGTTCCGGCATTTCGTCATAAGGGCGGAATAATTGATTCATGGGTATTTCGTCTTCCTCGAACTGTGAGGAAAATACACGTAACTTATCTGCTTTGCGGTGGTTGAAATAATCGGCGATGGCAGCTCCCATCGGGTCTTTATCGGGTGAAAGCAAGTTTGTTTTCATTTGGAATCATTGTTTGTTGTTGAAGTTGCAAAGGTAGGCAATTTAGTGGAGAAAATACTAAATGTTTGTGTAAGATATAAATCTTGTCACTGTAACTTATCCAATCTATCATGAAAAAAACAGTAATTCAGCAAAAGAAAAAATACATTCTAATAAGAAATACATCCTTTTTTCAGATCTTTGCATAAGAAACAAGGAGTGATTGGTGGTTAATACGCCACTAGTTGATCATCATTAGTCGATAATTTTTATGAATACATTGAAACCTCGTATAGCATCTCTGTTACAACAACTGAATGAAAGGGTTTTTGAGAAAGAACATATTGTCGCTCTTGCTCTGCTTTCGGCTGTGGCAGGAGAAAGTATTTTCCTTTTAGGCCCTCCGGGAGTAGCAAAAAGTATGGTAGGACGCCGGCTGAAACTGGCATTCCGCAACGCTTCCGCATTTGAATATCTGATGTCACGATTCAGTACGCCGGACGAAATATTCGGCCCTGTCTCCATTTCCAAACTGAAAGACGAAGATACGTATGAGCGTATTGTCGATGGCTATCTGCCTTCTGCCACCATTGCTTTCCTGGACGAGATATGGAAAGCTGGACCGGCCATTCAGAATGCATTGCTCACCATTATCAATGAAAAAATATACCGTAACGGACAGTTCTCCATTCATGTTCCACTGAAGGGGCTGGTTGCCGCTTCCAATGAACTGCCCGCCCAAGGACAAGGACTGGAGGCCTTGTGGGATCGTTTCCTGATTCGCTGTCTGGTGGGAGGCATTGAGGATATGGGAGAATTTGACCGGATGATTTCCTCTACGGATGAAACGGAACCGGTGGTGGACGAGCAACTGCAGATCACCGATGAGGAATACATCCGGTGGGAAAAGGAGATGGCTGCCATTAAAATCCATTACTCTATTTTCGAAGTGATTCATGCCTTGAAGGACCGGATAGAGCAATATAACCTCCAGATACAAAATGAGGGGGGGGTGTCGTCTCCTCTGTATGTGTCGGACCGTCGGTGGAAGAAAATGGTGAAGCTGCTGAAAGCTTCCGCTTTCCTGAATGGATCGGACACTATCCGCCTTTCGGACTGTACATTGCTGTCCTATTGCCTTTGGAGTGAGATGGATCAGATGGAGGCGGCAGAGGAGATGGTGAACGCTGCCATTCAGAAAAGTGCCGAAGGCTATCTGCTGAATATAAAAGGGCTGGAACAGGACATTGAAGAACTGAAAGACCGACAATCGTCCGAACACAGTTTGCGTGAAGTGAACGATCCGGGCATACAGGTCATTGATACTTACTATTACCAGGTAGAGGGCGTCCGGATGAAAGAGCGCCTCCTTATTTTTGCAGCCGACTATCAACATCTGGATCAGACCGGTAAATTATTTTATTTGCATAAGGATAAATATAAGGCCAACTGCTGTATTCTGAAGAAATATGATTCCATACTCCATGCCAAAGTTCCGCGTAATAAGATATATACGCTGAAAAAAGGGCTTCGTTCCATTTATATCAATAATTATGAATATCACTTGATGTGCTATGAGGATTGTCCTCCACCGCCACCCGAACCCGAGCAGGAGGATTTCGGAACCAAATATAAATCGGTGGCCGAAGCGTTGGACAGAGTGGAGAAGGATTGGTCCGGGCTGCTGGATGCGGAAACGGAATATTATGAGAAGCATTTATTTCTCAGCGAAAAGCAGCGGGCTTCCATGCGGAGGATGCTTCGCCACCAGAAGAATACCATAGACCGATATAAGAATGATTTGAACGAAATGGCAGATGCGTACCGAAAAGAGAACCAGGAATATAAGGTTGAGAGATCTGAAGATAATCTATTCTCAGGAACTGAAAGATAGGACATTCAAAGCATACGAGGAGGATGTAAGCAACGGGGTGGTGCGTCAACGCGAACTGGAAGAGAAAGTGTTGATGTACTATCGGCGTACCACACCTTCTTTGCAGGAATATTATTCCCGCTACACTCCGGAGTGGGAGGCTTTCTACTCTTCGGAACATCTGCCGGATATGGCATTTTTGCAATATTTGAAGCAGATGCGCGGTGCTTTCAAAAAGAGGTATGAACTGGCGGAACTGAATATTGACTATTATATCAGCCTGTTGGAGAATGCTTCTTTATGGAAAGGAGAGGGAACCCGGACCAAGGAGTTTTTTTTGGATAAATGGCATCAGTTGCTTACCCGCAAAGAGTATGACTATCAGTACATGCATATAAACAGTTTATGTGAAGGTTTTGATTTGTTGATCCGGAAACAAGGAAAGGAATCGGGTAACAAACTGTTGGGCTCGCGCATGGAGTGGCTGCTTCATAATTATCCTGATTTGTACCGGAGGATACTTCCGTATGAAACAGTGATGAAGCGCAATCCGGCTATCCAACAATTGGCGCGTTTGCTGGGCAAGAAGCATCGGGACCAACAAAAATACGATTCTTTGTCGGGGGTAGATAAAAAGAGGCTGATCAGACACTCTCCGCATAGTGATATCACAGGGGTGACTTTGGGAAATGACCTGAATAGTTTGTTGCCCATCGAGTATTGTTATCTGGCTGATGATGCGCTGCGTGCCGTATTTATGGAACGATATGCCGAAAAGAGATTGCAACTGTTCGATTACCAGTCCAAGGTAACGGAACAGGTAAAGGATGACAAGCATAAGGTTTCGGGACAAGGACCTTATATCATCTGTGTAGATACTTCCGGCTCCATGCAGGGAGACAGAGAGATCTTGTCCAAATCGGCTATTCTGGCTATAGCGCAACTGACGGAGAAAACCCATCGGAAATGTTATGTCATCAATTTCTCGGATGAGGCTGTGTCGTTATTGATTGAAGATTTGGGGCGGGATATGCCCAAGTTGGCGGAGTTTCTGAATAAACGTTTTGACGGTGGAACGGATATAGAGCCGGCTCTTCGGGAAGCTGCGCATATCATCAACGGAAATGACTTCCGTGAATCGGATATCGTATTGATCTCAGATTTCGAGATGCCGCCTTTATCCCGTGATTTAATGGAACAGGTAAAAGTGATTAAGCGGAGGAAGACTTCTTTCTTCGGATTGGTGTTTGGCAACAAGCCTGAAATGGAATATTTGAATCTTTGTGAACGTTATTGGGAAATGTAAGTTACATTCCTGTTACATAAATATGAAATGAATATTGCTGCTTGTGTGGACCTAATAACTTCATAATCAAATTAATGGTTATTCATTTTTAGTATAGGTCATTCCTTTTATTTTTGCTATAAAGTAAAAATAGAAGAAGAAAATGAAAAGAATGACTTATGTTAAAGCATTGATGTGCCTGTTATTCCCCTCTGCTGCTTTAGTTACCCGTGCGCAACACCCGGTTGCCGGGGATTTGAAATGTAAACTGACCGGACGTATGCTTATGGATGGTGGCGTTTATTTAAAGAATGACAACCTGTTTGGTAACGGTACGGAGTTTAATGACTTGCGGTTGGGGGTGAAAGCGACCTATCAGAACTGGAGTATGAAGATGGAGGTAGGTTATGTAGGGAATAAAGTTTCCATAAAGGATGCCTTTGCTGCTTATACTTCGGGCAAGCATATTATTCAGGTGGGACAATTCTATGAACCTTTTACATTGGACATGTTATGTAGTACGTACGACCTTCGTTTTCATCAGTCGCCGGGAATCGTGCTGGCTTTGACCAATAGCAGGAGGATGGGAACCTCCTATACCTACAATGGAAAACATTATTATGCTTCCGGCGGTTTCTTTACAGACAGTGACCTGGGTAATGTGAAAAATGTTTCACAAGGGTATGCCATAGACGGTCGTTTGGTATATCGCCCTGTAAACGAAGAGGGAAAATTGTTACACATAGGTGCAGCGGTGGTGTATCGTACTCCGGATAGCGCGTTGCCGGGAGATGAAGACGAGAATACGTTTATTTATAAATCTCCGGGGGTGAGCACTATTGATAACCGGAATCTTATTTACGCCAAGGTAGATCATGCAAAGTACCAGTTGAAACAAGGGTTGGAATTAATGATCGCTCATCAGAGGTTCTTTTTGCAAGGGGAGTATATACGAACTATGGTGAAGCGTGAACAGAATTTCACAAATTATGCAGGACATGGCGGATATGTGCAATGCTCCTGGTTGTTGACAGGCAGGCAATATGGGTATGATGAAGCATTGGCTTGTCCGGGCAGACCTGTGGGGCGGACATTGGAGCTGTGTGGAAGGTTTAATATGCTTGATATGAATAATGAGGAAGCCGGTGTATGGGGAGGGGCTCAAAAGGATTTTTCATTGGGCATGAATTATTACATGAATAAGCATATAGGGATGAAGCTGGCTTATAGCTGGGTGATGCCGGGAAAGCATATAAAGGAGATTAGTGATAAGAATTTCAGTGTCTTGCAGCTCCGGTTCCAAATGATCTTGTAATGGAAGAAGGGTAAAAACAAATTCGGGCGCAATCATTGCGCCCGAGTCATAAAGCTATATTTATTTTTTATTTTGCGACGGTCTTGATAGCTTCAATCAATCTGCTGAAATCTTCGGGGAACACATCACCGATGTTTCCGATGCGGAAAGTATCTGCTTGAGAAATCTTTCCCGGATAGATAACGAATCCTTTTTCTTTCAATTGATGATAGAATTCCTTGAAATCGAACTCCTTGTCAGGATAAAGGAAGGAAGTGATGATAGGGGATTGGACTTCATCTTTCAGTAAGGTCTTGAATCCCAATGATCGCATACCTTCTACCAGCACATCATGATTACGGCAGTAGCGTGCATGCCGGGCTTCCACACCGCCTTCGGCTGCCAGTTCGTCCATGGCTTGTTTAAAGGCACGCACTACATGTGTAGGAGAGGTGAAGCGCCATTTTCCATGTCCTTTCTCCATCGCATCCCATTGGTCGTAGATGTCCAAAGAAAGACTCTTTGATACTCCTTTACAATATTGTAATTCGGATTTACGTGCAATGATGAAACCAAAGCCGGGAACTCCCTGAATACATTTGTTGGCACTACTGATCATAAAGTCGATACCTAATTCCTCTACATCCAATGGTACGCCGCCAAAGCTGCTCATTGCATCCACTATCAGCTTTTTACCATGCATCTTTACCATGTGGGCTATTTCCTTTAACGGGTTCAGGATACCGGTTGTAGTTTCGCAATGTACCACTGCCACATGAGTGATTTCTGCATTGTGTGCCAGATAATCATCCACATACTCCACAGATACTTGTTCTGTTTCATCAAAGGCTAGCATATCATAGTTCATTCCATGATATTCTGCAATGTTTCCCATGCGGTCTCCGTATGCACCGTTGCTCAGAATCAATAATTTGTGTTTGGGCGTAATCACACTTCCTAAGGTCGCCTCTACACAATAAGTACCGCTTCCCTGCATCAGGATGCTGGTGTAGTCATCTGTTTTTCGTGTAGCCAGTTGTACTAATCCTTTACGTATTTCCTCTACGATGTGAACATTGTAGTCTTCATCCCATGTGCACCAGTCGGTCATCATGGCTGTTTTTACGCTTTCAGAAGTGGTTAAAGGGCCGGGGGTTAAAAGTAAGTATGGTCTCATAATCATTTAATTCATTTTATGGTTAATAATTTCAATAATTTCGGGAAGTTCGGCAATGGTGTTTACTACATAATGCGCACCTGCCATATACATACGTTTTCTGACTGCTGCCATGCGTCTGTTCAATTCTTCTGCAGGCAGTTTTCCGGTTTCCTCTTGGGTGAGTCCCATTTCGTTGCTGCCCAGAATCACACCGACAGTCCATACACCGGCATTCACACCTTCTTTGATATCGGCTATCGTATCACCATATTTTATTACGCTTTGAACGGAAGGTATGGCCAGATCAATCATGTTCTGGTAAATCATGTAGGGTTGCGGGCGTCCTGCCGGAAGGTTGTTGGAAGTCACACAGTTGTCTGTGGTATAGCCATGGGCGGCGGCACCGGGCAGCACAATGTCCATCATGGCAGTAGTATATCCGGTGGTGGAACCTATCTTGATACCGTCCCTTTTCAGTTTCTCGATTACTTCGATTACACCGGGAATAGGAGTCGTATATTCTTCCAGGGAGGCGAACAAGTGTTTCTCGAATTCTTTGTATATGGATACCACATCTTCCTCAGTCCAGTTGCGGTTATAGTTTTGTTTGAATTGTTCCGTCACACTTGGTAACTTGAATAATTCACGGATATGGTCTATTTTGGTCATACCCATGGGGCCTCGTGCTTCTTCCATTGTCACTGTCAGTCCTTTCTCGGCAAAAGCTTTCAGGAAAGCGGCTACCGGAGCGAAGCATCCATAGTCTACAGCCGTTCCGGCCCAATCCATAATAATACACTCAATTTTCTTCATCTTCTTGTTTGTTGTTTATTTAGTTATACTTTTATTTTTATGTTATGGGTTACAGATGTTTTCTGCTGTTTCCTTTAAGTTGGTTAACGCCATCGGTGAAACGATGATCTTTTTATTTTTTTCTTCTTTTCTCAGCTGTTTTTCCAATTTATACCGTTGCATCAGATAGATGGCCGAACCGATGAATGCAATGCTGCACACAATGCCTACCCATCCTGAGAACTGATTATAAAACTCCATCCAATTGATATCCGGGCTGCAAAATTCCTTGAACAGCAGTACACAGACAGTTCCTGTATATCCGATAAAGTCGATGGTGGCAATGAAGAATCCCACATTTCCTTTAATCTTGAAGCAGGCAATGAAGCGCTCGAAGAACAGAGTTTGGAAACTAAGATAAACGATGTACAGGCTCAGACTTTGGAGGAACAGCCAGTAAAGGGTAGGCAGTTGCAATGCATCATAATTAAAAGCCAGATAGCTGATAGTGCCCGCTCCACCAATAACCATAGCCAGAAGCACCTGCAATACTCTGTAGTTGCTGTTTATTAACGACATCATGGCAAAGATTCCCAAAATAATCAGCGTCACCATACCGTCCACTTGTGCGAACAACCAAGAAGAAATAGTGCTTACATCAATGATATTGACCAGAAAATCTTCTTTTATATCACGTAAAATAGTGATAAACAGATTGGCGAAGAACAGCATGATCAGCAAGGGCATATAACTTTTGAACAGTTGTCTGCGTTGCTCTCCGTTCAAAGTGACGCGTTCCGAACGGAGAGCGCGGTCTTCATCTGTGGGTTGTGGCAACTTGTTGAGCGACCACCCCATGAGGATAAGGAGCGGGAAGGCTAAACCACCTATCAGGGCGGGCATCCAGAATTCTGTGACACCAAATGTATTGACTACAAACAATCCCATAGATTTAGCCATTCCTGAGCTCACCGCCATACTTACCCCCAGCAAGCTGGCCAATATATCGGTAACTTTGCGTCCTTCTATGAAACTGAAGATGACTCCCCACATGCATCCTAATGCCAGTCCGTTGAAGAATAGGGCAAACACATTAAAGGGTTGGGGGAGTAATCCGAAGAAGACTAAAGCGAGTTCTGCAAGGGCCACGGAGAATATCATGAATTTCAACCGGTTTTCGCGTTTCAATTCTGAAACAATCTTGATGGCAAAGAACTTTGAAATAAGGTAGCCGAAAATCTGCATGATGGTAGTGGCTACTTTATAATCCATCCCGAAGAAATCCATTCCGTCAAAGGTGGCAGCTGTAAAAGGTTTGCGCAGGGCATACACCAGTGAGTATGACAGTAGTGCCGCCCCTCCTGCCCACAGAATAAACAGGAAACTGGATATCTGTTTGTTTGTTTCGCTTTTTGCTTCCATTATAATAATTGATATTGACTAATTGTTTTGCTTCTTTTCTTTGTAGAAACCTCATTCCTCGTATCCTTGGATTGCTGTTTCCGGAAGCAAAAGTAGGAGCCTTTCGAGAGAGAAAAAATGAATCTTTATGATTAATATTTCTCATATTCCACCTGTTGTATGATGTAACATTAATGTAATGTATATGTCATTGTATGTTCATATAAAAACTTGTATTTTGCAAATTCAATAAAGAAGAAGAGAACAATGAATGATTTGATAGAAATATACCGAAGAATAGAATATCTCCGTAACAATGGTTTGAAAATGAAGGAGATAGCAGATTATGTAGATATGGCTCCCAGTGTCTTGTCTGCTCTTTATTCCAGCGTTCTGCCCACTTATGTAACCTCATTGAAACAAGGACACTCTGAAGAAGATTCATTAGATTTGGCTTTGGCGCAGGTCAATAATGTGTCAAAAAAACGTCTGTTGGGCAATTTGGCAAGTACCAAAGAGTTGCTTTTCAGTTTGGAACCTGCCAATGGTGAGGCAAAGACCAATCCTTTTATGGAGATGATGACTGCCGAGATGCAACGTTCCGTGCAGGAAGTTTATAATTATAGCGGAAGTTATCTGAGCTATAGTCTTTCTTCTTCGTGCCAATGCCTTAAAGTGGAACCCTATCTGATAGAGGCTTCCGAAGATAATACGTATGTGAAGGTGACTCACATGAGTGCCTATAATACAACTCATCGGGGAGTGGGGTTATTCAATAATCATCAGAACGGGTATATTTTCTTTAATGAGCGTGAGTCACCGCAAATGGCTTTGTTCAGTATTTATCTGCAATTGCCGATGTATGATTTTCCGCCGTTCCTTAAAGGTTTGTATCTTAGTCTGGATTACAACAGGAATCCGATAGCGCGTCGTATCTTGTTTGTAAAGCAAGGGGATAGTACAGACATGGAGGAATTCTTGGAACTGAAAGGGGAGCTGGTTCCACTTGATAAGTTGACAGAATTACAAAAGAAGTATTATGACTATACTTGTCAGGAGGGAGATTGTATCCGTACCTGCATGGTTCCGTCTCCCCAATTGAATGAAAATGATTTGGAAAGGGAAAAAAAGATTTTGTCTTTATGATTCGTACATTGGAAGCGGCTTGTAATAACAACATATTGCATCCAGTCCTGCTGCATAAACCTTTTCTCTCCCCTGATTAAGTCTTTTTATACGGATGTATTCTATCTCCATAGTCTTTGGAGTTATCTCCATAAGCTTTGGAGTTAACTCCCAAGGCTATGGAGTTAACTCCAAAGACTTGCGGAGATAAAACAAACAGGAAGAAAACCTTTAACCATACGGCAGGAAAGGTTTAGAGATATGGATAAGATCTTTTAAGGATGAATCAGATTACAAAGCTACGCGTTCCTTATGGAGGAATACCCTTTTGCAGACTTGCTCGTCCACTGTAGGGATGGATTTCATTCCATTCCTGCAATGGATGATGTTTTGACAATGCTTATGATAGAAATGTACTTATATTACCCGATGCGGAAATATAAAGTTTATGCATAGCACGAGTACAGGCTACATATAACATGCTGCGGTCTATTTCTGTTCTATAGTCTTTATCAGTTACAAATGGAACAATCACTTCGTCAAATTCCAGTCCCTTTGCCATGTGGGCTGTAGTAATGACCACCCCATTGACAAAAGCTACACTTTCTTCTGTCAGCAAACAGATCTTATCAGACAAATGATTGATGGCTGCATACAACTTGTCCGCTTGTTTTACGGTTTTGCATATTATACCCATGGATACATCAGCTCCTTTCAGGAAAGAGGTGATGAGGTTTTCTATCCATTCTATCTCTTTCTTTTCTGTGGGAAGCAAGGCGACTGCCGGTTCCTCTCCATGACGCTCTATAGCTTCCAGTTCCTCGTTCTTGGCAATGCGTTGGGCAAACTCTGTGATTTCATACGTGGAGCGATAACTTTTACAAAGCTTCATCACTTCCGAGCCGACTAATACACGTTGGATCTGTTCGCAGGTGGTGGAACTGTATGGATTTACTGATTGCTTTGCATCTCCCAATATTGTTTTCCGGCAAGGGAATAATTTAGCCAGAACTTTGTATTGTATCGGAGTATAGTCCTGCATTTCGTCTACCAGCAGATGCTTGATGCCATACATGGTTTTATTATCTTCCAGGGCCAGTTTCAAATAAAGTAATGGGGCTACATCCGCATATTCCAATTTCCGGTTTTTACCCTGTTTGAACATTTCCGGTTTTCCCAGCCAGTCATAAAATCCCTTGTACAAGTCAAGGTCTTTATTGTTGAACATCTTTTTCAGTTCATTACCCAACTGCCGTATCTGTATTTTTCCCATCGGCTCTTGGTGATAGGTGAAAGTCAGTTCGCGGGCAATTTCTTCTGCCATTGGTTGGAAACGGCTGCGCATGGGCAGGCGGTGCCATGCCGCGAAACGTTCTTTCAGGTACTCGGCAGGGATAGGGATACGTCCTGCTTTCAGGTCGGTTGGCCGAAATGCGTTTTGTTCTAAATATAGAATGTATTTATCCATCTGCTGGATAAACTCGGTGGTGGATTTGAATCGGATACGTTCTATAAAATTTTCTTCCTCTTTGTCCAGTATTTCGGCCACCTGGTCAAAGAAGGTTTGTATTTTATACTTGTTATCCAGTATTTTGAGCATTAATTCCTCAAAGCCGCATTCTTCAATTTTTTCTTCTCCCAATTCGGGAAGTACGTTCGAGATGTAATCGGCAAATACTTTATTGGGGGAAATGATCAGGATATCATTGGACGTGATTTCCCCTTTGTGCCGATATAGCAGATAGGCTACACGGTGCAAGGCGATGGATGTTTTTCCTGAACCGGCTACTCCCTGAATAATCAGGGTGTTCGATGTATCATTACGGATAATTTTATTCTGTTCCCGTTGGATGGTGGCGACTATATTCTTCATCCGGTCATCGGAGTTTCCACTCAATTCTTTCTGAAGGATGTCATCTTGAATATTCAGTGAACTTTCCAGCATGAATTCCATTTTTCCGTCACGGATGCGATACTGGCGTTTCAGACGGATGTTACCTTTCACTTCTCCCGAGGGGGCGTCGAAATGTGCTTCTCCTAATTCATAATCATAGAACATGCTGGAGATGGGGGCACGCCAGTCGTGTATCAGATTTTCATTGGTGGGAGGATTGAAAAATGAGTGGATACCTATATATAATGGCAGGACTTCGGGTTGCCCTTTTTCTTGAAAGTCGATGCGCCCGAAATAGGGAATGGCCATCATTTTGCGATAACGTTTCTTTTTCTCGGCCAAGGACTCACTGGCTGCTACTTGTTGGGTGACTATCTGCCGGACCGCACTTTTCTCGGCGCGGTCCAGTTCGGACAGATTTTCCCACAAGTAGAGTTTGTGCTCCATTACGTCTTTGGATTTATCTTCAATGGCCTTATCCATCTGTTCGATATTGGCAGCTAGTAAAGCAATAATATCCATGAGATAGGCTTTCTCTTCCTTTTCAGTCTGGTTAAATATCATAGCGCGTATTTGTTTGTCGTTTTATTGTTGGGCGAAGTTACGAAAAGAGTGTAATTTGTTGGAAATGAGCGTAGGTTAATCGCTCTTGATAGTAATAGGTTACGATTTAGTTAGTTATCTACTGCATTATCCTTCTGCGCGTTGCGTAACCTTCAAAGAACTCTTCGTATGCAAAAGTAGCTATTTAATTCGAGATTTTGATATAAACTCCCGGATTTTTTGTTCCCTCATTCATAAGATTTTTCCGTAAAAGCGGTATTGTCCGTCGGAACACCATTGCCCAAAACGAGTTTTGAACAAACGTGTGCCGACTACCGCATAGCCGGAGAAAAGGGCATTGCCTCACGCCTAAACGATGTTTAGACTGATGAAGCAATGCCCCTTTCTTTTGCGCCTATGTCAAGAGGTGCTTTTACGGGTTTTCAGATGACTTTTCTTTTTTTCGCTGTCCCTTTTGCCGGAAGCGGAAAGGATGCCGAGTGTGTCAGCCTGCCCCATGAATGAAGCAGGCAGTCACACACAGCCGGGCAAACCGGAAAGAATGACTGTTGCCGCCCGGTGGTACAAGTACCATCGGATCGGAAACATTCATACTTCCTTTGTTATGGTTTGCCCTTTTCACGCTCCGGTGATGTCTTTTTCCTTTTGGTGATTCCTTTTTACGGATTTTCTCCTGAAGTTTTTTTTACCCAATCTGCCTCTGTTTTCGTTTACCTCCATTTTGCGCCTTTCAGTGAGCCGCATCAGTCAGTCATTTTCGTTCTGGGCGCAAAGGTAATTCCGGGATTGGACGGGAAAGCAAGGTCAAGCCTCCTGTTTTCGGTAAAAATCTCCAGCCCTGCGGGTAGTATTTTGACCGAAAAACCTTGCATTCCCTAATCCCTACCTTTTCAAGCACCCGAAACGAAAACGACCGATGCGACAGAAAGACGCATAAAAAAAATGTCGGATAAACGAGAGGCAGATAAGATAGTTTGAAACTCAACTCCCTCAGCTCTTGAATCCGCATTAAAAAACAAAAAATCAAAAACAAAACGGATATGAGAACGGCAATAGCAACAAAATTCGTGGCATGGGAAGTACCAAGTTTGGAGAACCTGCAAGGCAGCAAGGTGTACGGACTTCGCACCAAACTGAACAATGGTGAGAAATTGAGCCGAGAGGAAAAGGATTGGCTTACACGCAACGTGAACAGCAACACCTATTTCAAGAGCGCAGTACCCTTGCAAGGTTGGATGTTTGACTTTTCCGACATTCTCCGAACCTACATTGTAAAGCAGTATGGACATTGGGCGGAATACAAGGCTACCGACAAGACCGCACTCCGCAGTTTCCTATACGGCAGGATAGACAGCATCGTGGAACTTAACAAATGATACGGCTATGACAGCAACGGTAAATTTCAGACAAATGGCGCAATACATAGGGCTTGCGATATGCACCCTAATCATGCGCACCGCCTTTTGGGTGTCCGGCATCCTTTGGTACATCGTCAGAGAGATAATAAACGGAGTGTTCCGAGTGGCAATAGGGGTAATCGTGGCTATTCTTTCCGTTATCCTGTTCTTCGGCTTCATTCTTTGGTTATTCACCCTTTAATCCCTACCGACATGGCAAAGAGAAGAAGCAAGACAGTGGAGCAACAATGCAGATACTACGAGGTGGGCAACATCTTCGAGTACATGGTGGAAACATACCTCAACGGCAATATGTCCGTGTTCCGTGGACTCTACCACGAACTGAACAAGGACGCACGGAAGGACTTTATAGACTTCCTATTGAGCGAGGTTGAGCCGATTTATTGGAGGGAGATTTTGAAACATACTATTTGACAACTCATAAAAACGACAGCGATATGAAAGGAACAGACCATTTCAAGAGAACGATACAGATGTATTTGGAACAACGTGCGGAGGAAGACACGCTCTTTGCGAAGAACTACCGCAATCCAGCCAAGAACATTGACGATTGCGTAACCTACATTCTGAACTATGTGCAGAAAAGCGGTTGTAACGGCTTCACGGACGGAGAGATATACGGACAAGCAGTACACTACTATGACGAGAACGAGATTGAGGTGGGCAAGCCTATCCAATGCCAAGTGGCGGTGAACCACATTGTGGAACTCACGGCAGAGGAAAAAGCAGAAGCACGTCAGCAGGCAGTCCGCAGATACCAAGACGAGGAACTCCGCAAGTTGCAGAACCGCACCAAGCCGACAAAGGCGAAAACAGAAACCCAAGTTCAACCCTCATTATTTGATTTTGGCTTATGAAACCGAGAAACAAATTTGAAAAAGCAGTTCTTGCCCAAAGCAAGAAACTACGCCCGATAACCCCGATACAGATAAATTGGGCATTCCGTAATTGCGTGGAGCATTATGCACACCGCTTGCCGAAAGGTCGTACCACTTGTATGGATTGCGGTCATAGTTGGGTAATGACGGAGCAGACCGAGCATTGTACGTGTCCCGAATGTGGAGCAAGTTTGAAAGTCTGCCTCACCTATCAGCGCAAGGTAAGACAAAAGCAGTATTTCACAACCCTTACCACAAGCGGAGAATACCAAGTGCTACGAATGTTCTTGCTTGTCGTGGGTATGGAGAAAGGGGTTAATGCCAAGTCCTATGCCCTTGAAATCGGGCAGTATTGGTGGAATGAACAAGGGCGTAAGGCTGTTGTTGCCATTCCACGCACATTGGGATGCTACATCGACACGTTCTCATTCGCTTCTCCTTTTGCTATCCGCAATGACAATGAAGCGTACCGCCATATCTCATATTCCCCGATATATCCAAGATATAAGGTGTTGCCGACGCTCCGCAGAAACGGCTTTAACGGCAATTTCCACGACATTGTACCCACCAAACTAATACCGGCATTATTGTCGGACAGCCGTGCGGAAACGCTGTTGAAGGCAGGGCAATATCCCATGTTGCGCTACTATCTGTACCACTCTTTCAATATTGGAGAGTATTGGGCTTCAATCAAGATATGTATCCGCAACGGCTATACTATTGAGGACGGCTCAATGTGGCGTGACACCATAGACCTCCTGCGTCATTTCGGCAAGGACACAAACAGCCCGAAATACGTTTGCCCTGCCGACCTCAAAGTTGAACACGACAAGTTGGTGGCAAAGCGCAACCTGCAAAGGAAACATGAGCGGACTGAACAGCAACGCAGGAAAGCGATTGAGGACGAGAAACAATATCTGAAAGCTAAGGGCATATTCTTCGGACTTGCCTTTACCGACAGCCTTATTTGCGTCAAAGTCATAGAGAGCGTGGAAGAAATGGCAGAGGAAGGAAGGACGATGCACCATTGTGTGGGCGGTTACCACAAACGAAAAGACTCCCTTATCCTATCCGCCACCATTGACGGAAAACGAATTGAAACGATAGAGGTGTCACTAAAAACTTTTGAGGTGGTGCAGTGTCGTGGCGTATGCAACGAGAACTCCGAATACCACGACCGCATCATCGCCCTTGTGAACAAGAACGCCAACCTTATCCGCCAGCGGATGAAAGCGGCATAATATCGACATCTAACAACTAACATTATGGAAGTAAGATTTGAAAGCATGGTTTTCCTATGGGATGATAAAATCCCCACGATGTTCCTTGAATTTATGAACCTCCTCACTCTTTGTCAGAGTGAGGAGCAATTAAGGGCGAGCGTCAAGGACTTTGCCGAGAAACACGAACTTGACAAGTTCTTTTATTACGGCTTCGGCTCACATCATTTCTACCTGCACCAACGCTATACGAGTAACCCCGAAATAGTGATGCAGAACAGAGTGTTGTCAGTACATTTCTAACCATCTAAAAATAACGATTATGAGTACACGGATGACCATCAACGGAGTAAGCACCTGCACGAAAGCAGGGACAGAGAAATACGAGAAGTTCCAAACAGGCATCGGCAGACGCAAGCGGACACTTGTGCAATACGACTACCGCCACACGGACGGGGAATTGTTCTCTTGTGTGAAACCCACGTTGGACGAGTGCCGAGCCGCACGGGACAAGTGGCTGACGGCAAAAAGAGGAAAGGAGGACAAGCAATGAACGAAGCAGGCTACCAAACGCTGATAGTCAAGTTCGGCAAGCCTATCACGGAATTGGACGGCATCTTTGACGATGCCGAAGCGTGGGGAGTGGATACGCTTAAAGGATGGATAGAGGACTATGAGAGCAGTCGGTTTACCGCCATTGACAGCCATACGGCAGTCATAACGAGCGAGTACAATATGGAGTGTGTGAAAACATGGTTGGAAAGGAACACCCCCATAGCCGAGAAAACAGAATTTTGAACATTGGGGCGGTGTCCGCACCGCCCGAACATAGCAACCAAAGAAGAATGAATATGATAGCAAAGACGATTTTGGAACAGATAGGCGGCAGACGCTTTGCCGCCATGACGGGGAGCAAGGACTTCATAGACATGGGCAACGGCTTACGCATGAGCCTTGCGAGGAACAAGACGA
>OOCV01000041.1_pt1 | contig 137417 bp, 96 predicted proteins | sample 1671061 | NCBI WGS metagenome assembly OOCV01 (sample SAMN06348118, study PRJEB24527) | human gut metagenome | biome: human gut; feature: ankylosing spondylitis patient; material: feces | host: Homo sapiens | place: China | collected 2015-10
TAACTAATATATTATTTATAGTTATTAACATAAGTACAATATATATTTTATCAGAAAATATAATTAGTTATGACTTTAAGCATTATAATATAAGCGAATACAGATATAATTGTGGATGTGCAAAGTAATAAATGGGGATAATCAGTTATGAATTACAGTATTATGTTGATAAGTATGGCGATATTGCTGGCGGCGGTACTTATATATGTGCATATATTTGAAAAAAGAAAACCGCGGGCAAGAGAAATGGTTGTTATAGCAATGATGTCAGCAATCACAGTTGTTGCCAATATAATATGCGCCTATACAATTCCGCTTCATGCGGGAACGGCCGTGGTAATAATAACAGGCATAGCACTTGGTCCAGAGGCTGGCGTGCTTACCGGGGCGCTTGCAAGATTTGTGTGTAACTTCTTTATGGGGCAGGGTATATGGACTCCGTGGGAGATGGTTGCATGGGCTATGCTTGGCGGTCTGGCAGGGGTATTTTTTTATAAGCCAGTGTATACAGGATATCTTGAGGATAAAAAGAAAATACGCCGAGAGAGTACTAAGTATGGTGTAATGCAGCTTGCAGCACCGGCTGCAATAATAATATTGTGTGAACTTGCAGGATATATTGAATATATAATAGCAGCACCCAGTGGTGAGACTTATATGGGCTGGAGAGTGTATGTTTTCGGTATTGCAGGAATAATAATAGCTGCTGTTATTACAAGGAAAAAGGTGGCTGTCAATTCAGTAACTACAACTGTTTACACATTTGTAAGTGTATTCATACTGTATGGAGGACTTATGAACCTTGCAGCGATGTTTATGAGCAGTTCGTATCAGAATGGAGATATAAGTATATCGCTTGAAAGCCTGAAGCTTCTGTATATAACGGGAATTCCTTACGATGCCATGCATGCGCTTGGTGCGGCTGTTTGTGTGTTTCTGTTTGGCAATACACTTATACAGAAGATGACAAGAATCAGAATAAAATATGGACTTGTTTCAGACAGGGGATGATTAATTATAAAAAATGTGGTAATGTATGTATAAATGGTGTCACTTTCTAAAGTGATAATTGATATTTAGATGGAGATATATAATGAATTATATAGTGTTAGACCTTGAATGGAATCAGAGTTACAGAGGAAAGCAGTATACGGTCGAAGGACTTCCATTTGAGATTATACAGATAGGTGCAGTAAAGCTTGATGAAAATAAAAATGTGCAGGACAGGTGGGAATGTCTGGTAAGGCCGGTTGTATATAAAAAGCTTCACGGTAAAGTATCAGAAATGCTAGGAATATCCATAAACGACTTAGAGAATGGAAAGGATTTTAAAAGTGCAGCTGATGAGTTTCTTGCATGGTGTGGTGAGGATTATAAGTTTATAACATGGGGAGGTTCTGACCTTACAGAGTTTCAGAGAAATATGAAGTACTTTGGTGTAGAGTATAAATTTCCATTTCCATTCACATACTATGACCTTCAGAAGCTGTACAGCAAGGTATATTCGGATGGCAAGACAAGAAGAAGTCTTAAGGCAGCCATTGAGGAGCTTGGATTTACTGAGGATGCAGAGTATCATTCGGCTATTAATGATGCCATATACACAGCAAGAATATTTGCAAATATGGACTTTGACAGCGTAAGTGTGTATGAGAGCATAGATACTTACAGGATACCACAATCAAGAAAAGACGAGATATATATGAACTTTAATACATATGAGAAGTATATATCGAAGGGCTTTAAGACAAGGGAGAAAGCAGCAGATGACAGGACAGCAAGGTCGTGCCGGTGTTATATATGTAATAAGCCGATGAGGAGGCTTATTAAGTGGTTTGCGACTTCATCCAAGAACTATTATTCAGTTTTTGTGTGTGAGGAACATGGACTTTTCAAAGGAAGAATGAGGGTAAAGCAGTGCGATAACGGTTTTTACTATGATGTAAGGATATTGAAGCAGACAGATGAAGAGGGCGTTAATGGTATTGTAGACAAGCAGATAAAGGAACGGGAGCACAGAAGAAAAAAAAGAATGGAAGAGCATAAGAGAAAGTGCGAAAACCAGAATAAAATTAAGTATAAATATAGGTAAGATAATATATGCAAAAAGGTCAGAGGGTTGTTAGAACGAACAACTCTCTGACCTTTTCTAAATATTAACCATAAATGAGCAAATAAAGAAAACTGCATAAATAAAAATATTTATCTTTGTCTGGTGTGCAGACTGCAGATACATTTTTAAATAAATATATATACAGATTGATTTAATAAAATCTACGCAAGCAACTGGTTAAAGTCGTTCAGACATAAAGGCTTTGAATAATAGAAACCCTGTATATTATCACAATTTATGCCGGTTAAGAAATCTACCTGATTTTTAGTTTCAACACCTTCGGCTGTGACAGATATTCCAAGCTCTTTTGCAAGCGTTATAGTATGGTCAAGAAGACGTTCACCACTGAAATCACCGATATAATCAATAAGGCTTTTATCGATCTTTAAAGTATCAAAGCACTTCATATTGATAGTTGAAAGAGATGAATATCCTGAACCAAAGTCATCCACAAGTAAAGAAAATCCATTGCGGTGGAAACGATCTGCAAGGTCTTTAATGTTAGCATTATCAATAGCTGCACTTTCAGTTATTTCAATAGGAACAAACTTTGTATCAACACCTATTTCAGAAGCAATATTCTTGTAAAGTTCAACTACTGATTCAAAGTAAAGTGTTGCACGCGACAGGTTGACAGATATAGGAATAAGCTGCTTACCCTGATTTTTCCATATTACCTGCTGTGTGCATACTTTTCTGAATACATATTCATCTAAAGTCTTAATAAGTCCGTCCTTTTCAAATAAAGGTATAAACCTGGCAGGAGATATAAGATTGCCATCTTCGCCTCTCCATCTGACAAGGGCTTCTGCACCTACAAGCCCATTGTTGGCAGGATTATACTTAGGCTGATACCATATTTCAAATTCATTATTCTTAATCGCGCGGGAAAAATTATCTTCCATAGCCCTGTTTTCAAGAATTTTCAATGTATCATTATAGCTGTAGAACTGATAACTTATATCTTTGCGGTCTTTAACCTGATTCTTGGCAAAGTTAGCTTCACTATAGGCTTCTTCAACTTTTTTATCAGGAGTCCATCTGGTTATGCCAAAGTAGGGTATTATATTAGGAATTTTAAGTGTAACAACTATATTTTTAAGTGCTTCTTCAATCTTTTCAATATGTTGTATAACATTTTCTTCAGACTCGCCTTCACAGTAGATAACAAAATGGTCAGCATTGATATGACCGGCAAAGTCTTTATCATCTATAGAGTTTTCTATACAGTTCCATATAGCCTTAAGAGTCTCATCACCTTTGGTTATGCCACATATAGAGTTGATAATCTTAAACTCATGTATATCCATTGATATAAGAAATCCCGGAAGTTCATAATCAAGCAGGGTATTTTTAAAGTTGCTGTAATTACCGCCACCTGTTATAAGGTCTATATAGGCGATACGTTCAAGCTCACGCTGCTTTTCGGCACTTATATCTTCAAAGCCTACAACCATATGGTGAAGTTCAGGTGAGTCATCTATATTAACAAACTTGGCACGGCAGTAAGCAATGCCGCCGTCACGCACAATGCTGTAATCATACTGGTAAGAATTCTTAATCTTAAATTGTTCACGAAGATTATCAAGGGATGTCTCCATAAGTGTCGTCTCTTTTTCCTCATTTACAACAGTTTTATCGATATATTCTTTCATAAGATCTGAGTAAAGAGGAATGGAATTGAGTGAATTATTAAGCATACTTCTGACAGCCGGATTAATCTTGTATGGGTATACCTGTTCGGTATCAATATCAACATAGTATACACTGTTAAAGTTGCGGATAAGTGCATTTACAACACAGTTAAGCTTAGGGTCTTCCTCAATAGCTTCAATAAGTCCAAGTACACATAATGGATTATGGTTATCATCATAAGTTACAGTACACATAGATATACGGAAGTCCTTATTATTCATTGAAGATAATATTTCACTTACACTTTCACAGCCATTATCGATAGCATTAAACATTTTTGCAAGCTTACGTTTCTCTATTAAATTATTCAAAAATGCATTATCCTGTGTATTAGTAATGGTGTCCGGTATATTCATATTCCTTACGGTATAAGCAGACGGAATAATTGTTTTATTGGCAGGATAATAGCAGAACATATACTTGTTCCATTCTGCAAATGCTTTCTGTACAATGCCAGTAGTACCTTCATTAAGAGAGCCTATATCAATTAGGTCTGTATTTGCAAAAGCTTTATTTATTGGTTCTTTAATATACGGTTCTTCCATATGCATTCCTCTATTCTTTCATAAACATATCTTTTATACTTGTGTGTAAAGTGTACGATTATATACCAGTATTATAATCGTATGTATAAATGTAATTGGGAGTATATTACAAAATAAAAAGTATATAGATATTAATCTTCATTTTTTATTACAACATATGCTTATACTATAACACTTTGCTTACATTTGGTAAATAATAGAAATAAGTAATATTTGTAAAAAATGTTAGTAATTATTAATAAAATTAAGTGAGATATTACATATACTAAATATTATTAAGGGTGGGGTATATGTTCAATTTTAAGTAACCTTTTCGATGAGCTCAAATTAATTTTTAGTATAGTGAGTTTATGTAAAATGACATTTTAATAGTTATAAAAAGTATATTATGTATTTTATTGTTTGACTATATGTTATAAATATATTATCAATATGCATAGTGATAATAACTTAAGAAGGAGAATAGCATATAAAAGACCCTAAAAGGATAGCTGAACTTGAAGCCATGCTAAAGGAAAGCAGGGAAAGCAACGGTAAGGGATAATATTATAGCAATACAGGTATGGCAAAGGTGCCGGTTTTGAATTAAGTAAGCGGATAGATATATAGTTGATTACGACTCTATATATCTATCCGCTTATATTATTTTAAATAATTGTTATCTGTATATTAGATATACTTAACTGCCTGCAAACAACATTACATAACCGCAAATATAATGGCAGCAGCGACAACTATCTGGATGATAGCAAATCTGAATACTACCTGGGCATCTGACCAGCCCTTGTTTTTTCTCATATGGTCGTGGATAGGTGTTCGTATATTCTGCATAAGATTGATATGAAGAAATCTTATGAAAGAAACCTTGATTAATCCAAGTCCGCCATCGATTATAAGGATGATGGCAAGTGGAATGAATAACAGTGGGCAGTGGAGCTTGAGGAATGAAAATGCAATAAATATTCCGATAGCCCTTGAACCGGCATCGCCCATAAGCAGCCTGCTAGGTGATGCGTTGAACCACAGGTAACCAAGTATACATACAACCATAATAAGTATTACGTGTCTGAAAGAACTTTCTATGTCAAATATTCTGAATAACAGAAATGCAGATGTAAGTGTAATGGCAGAAAGAGTTCCGCACAGTCCGTCAACACCGTCTGAACAGTTAGTGACATTGATACTTGCCCAGATGAGTATAACAATAAGTATACCGTAAATAACAGGGTTAAGTGTAACTGTCAGCTTAAAAAGTGCTATATCAAATGTGTTAGGGTTGTAGTGAAGGTATGTCACAGCAGCCATAACAGCAATGATAAAATCAATAATACCTTTCTTTAACTCGCCCCATGGTGATGAAGATGCATCGTCAAGGTAGCCTGAAAGCATAGCGGCAAGTACAAGTATAAGATATATGATAATCTCCGATGTAAGGTTAACGAAAAGCATGCATGTTATCGTGAATACAAGTATAAAGATGATACCGGCGCCACGGGGCTTTCCAACTGACTTTGAGCCGTTGATGGCATATGCTCTTCCGCCGTCTCTTGGAAGTATATTCTTTCCCATATATATTGCAAGACATGTTACTGCAAATGCAAATAATATGCTGGCAAATGTAACTACATTTATGTAGCTGGGACTTATCAGGTAATAAATCATAATAATTCTCCTTAAAATATAAACTTTTATATAAAAACCAGTATACTTATGATAAGTTTATGCAATTATGATGTCAAGTGTAAGATTGAAGTTAATTCTAAAATAGCACGTATGTTTTACGGCTGGAAATTATAAATTGAATAAAAATGACCGATTGTCAAAAAAATCAATAGTATTTAATCTAATGTTATGGTAAAATACAGCTATACAAATGTGTATGTGACCTGATAATATTTTTAGTAGTGCTAAGAGATATAATGGCAGCATATAATAGGTAATAGTGTGCCGATATGAGTAAAACAGGATTAGGCTATTTAAGTTAGGTATCAGGTAATATTAAGTGGAAGGGCGGAGTTATATGGCTATGGCTGATGTATTGAATTATGATGATGTATGCATAAGTGAATTGGATGCTTATCTTTTTGGACAGGGAACTCATTACGAAATATACAATAAGATGGGTGCTCACGTTGCAAAGAAAGATGGTAAGTCAGGTGTTTATTTTGCTGTATGGGCACCAGCGGCTAAGGATGTGTATGTAATAGGTGAGTTTAACGACTGGAAAGCCTATGGATATGACATGAAGAAGATATCAGATGGCGGCATATATGAGCTGTTTATAGAAGGTGCGAAGGAAGGTCAGATGTATAAGTATCTGATTATCGGGCAGAACGGGGAGGCTATATATAAGGCAGACCCATATGCGAATGCGGCACAGTTAAGACCGGAAACAGCTTCTATAGTAGCTAATCTTAACGGATTTAAGTGGACAGATAATGCATGGGTTGAGGCTAAGAAGAAGGAAGACCACTTAAAAGCACCTATGTCAATATACGAGTGTCATCTTGGCTCATGGAAGAAGCAGGAGGATGGCACAGAAGACGGATATATTAATTACAGGGATATTGCACCAGAGCTTGCTGAGTATGTATCTGATATGGGTTATACACACATTGAGCTTATGGGTATTGCTGAGTATCCGTTTGATGGTTCATGGGGTTATCAGGTAACAGGGTATTATGCGCCAACAGCAAGATATGGAACACCTGAGGACTTTATGTATTTTGTTAATTATATGCACAGCAAGAAAATCGCAGTCATTCTTGACTGGGTTCCTGCACATTTTCCAAAGGATGCGCATGGACTTGCCAACTTTGATGGAAGCTGCGTATATGAGTATGCTGACCCAAGAAAGGGAGAACATCCTGACTGGGGTACGAAAGTATTTGATTATGGTAAGAATGAAGTGTCTAACTTCCTTATTGCTAATGGTATGTTCTGGGTGGACAAGTTCCATATTGATGGATTAAGAGTGGATGCGGTTGCTTCTATGCTGTATCTTGATTACGGCAGAACAGATGGCAACTGGGTGCCTAACAAGTACGGTGGTAATGGCAATCTTGAAGCTATGAGCTTCTTAAAGCATTTTAACAGTATGATGAAGAAACGTTTCCCACAGGCAGTTACTATAGCAGAGGAGTCAACAGCATGGCCTATGGTAAGTGGTGACCCTGACAACGGAGAGTGTCTCGGATTTACATTTAAGTGGAACATGGGCTGGATGCACGATTTCCTTGAATATATGAAGCTGGATCCTTACTTTAGAAAGTTTAATCACGGTAAGATGACATTTTCTTTGATGTATGCATACAGTGAGAACTTTATACTTGTTCTTTCACATGATGAGGTTGTTCATCTTAAGTGTTCTATGCTTGGAAAGATGCCGGGCGACAGAGAGGACAAGTTTGCCAATCTTAAGCTTGCCTATGCTTATATGTGCGGACATCCTGGCAAGAAGTTACTTTTCATGGGACAGGAGTTCGGTCAGTGGAATGAGTGGAGTGAAAAGAGAGCACTCGACTGGTATCTGTTAGAGGATGATTCGCATAAGGAGTTAAAGGATTTCACAAAGGCATGTCTTATTCTTAATAAGAAGTACAGATGTCTTTACGAAACTGATTACAGTCCTGAGGGCTTCCGTTGGATTAATGCCAACGATAAGGATAACAGTGTATTTTCATTTATAAGAATAAGTCCTGATAAGAAGAGGCATCTTTTATTCGTGTTTAACTTCACTCCGGTTGAACGTCCTAACCACAGAATTGGCGTTCCAGTAAAGGGAAAGTACAAGCTTGTTCTTGGTGATGATATGAAGAACCAGAAGAAGACTCTTACAAGTGTGAGAGGTGAATGCGATGGATATAAGGAATCACTTCTTATTGACTTACATAGATATGGTATAGCTGTATATGAATTCAATGGTGATGTGAACGCACATAAGCCAACTAATATTTAAGGAGCGCAAGCAATGAGCAGTGCCGGACGAAAGCCTGACAGTCAAGAAAAACGGCAGCTTTTCTGGACATGTACGGCAGAGTGAATAAATTATGCTATAATGAGCATAGAGAAAGAAGCTGATTATACATATATGAATAATAATGGGACAGGGTATGATTAAAATACGGCTGTCCCGTTTTTTGATTCATTACATTCTGAGGATTTTGTCAGAAGCGGGATGAAATTTTTAATCTGACCATTTGCAGACATAGATTAAATATTTTGTGTGATATGACCGAAATATATGATAACAGGGTCAAAAGGTCTAAGCCCACATGAGCTTGCTCATAAATGGGTAAAAGACCTTATTATAGAAGTAATCAGCACTAAAAAATAGTTTGACAAGCACATAAGACTATAAACACGGAGGTTAATAAGGAATATATGTCAGTTTCAGTATATGCAGGAGATTTTAATAAAGGAAACGTAAAAAACGGGGTTAATGCAGGAACTTCCATTAATTATAAGGAAAATAACGCTGCCAAAGCATACGGAGTGAGTGGCAATTATGGCGGAGTTGTCGTGTCAGGCGGACAGGATAACAGCAGACTTAGGGATAATACATATGAGTCACTTTTAAAGGAAGCAGAGGATGTAAAACAGCAGATTATGGACTCTGCCAAGACAGCACAGATAAGCTTTAAGGCACTTGTCAAGAAGCTTTCAGGAATGGAGTCGGTTGATATATCGGGGGATGGATTTAATATTATGGATTCGTCACCAGATGAGATGGTGTCTATTATAGATAAGATAAGAATAGAGCTTGCCATGCATTCAGATGATTATGTGGCTTATGGTACAGGTGTAAGTAAGAGTGCCATAGAGCAGGTGGCAGGTAGTGCAGGAGTGTCTGCTGACGTAGTGGAAAGGCTTAGCGGCGCAGGAGTAAGTCTTGATGAAGATACATTAAAGCAGGCGCAGTCAGCTCTTGATCAGGCAGCGGCTATAGGAGAACTCTCAGAGAAGGCAAAGTACTATATGATAGCCAACGACATAGCACCTACTATAGATGGTATATATAAGGCAGAAATGTCTGTTGCAGGTATGCCACAGTCAAGTGGTTATGAAATATCATTTCAGGAGTTTAATGCGATGAGACCTCAGATAGAGTCGCTTATAACAAAATCAGGTCTTACGGTTAATCTTCAGAACCTTAATAACGCACAGGACCTTATTAACAATAATATTCCTGTTACAGAGAAGACACTTAAGTTCAAGTCTATGCTTGATTCACTTAAGGTGGATGACCTTGAAACACAGGAAGGACAGAGCAGGGTGCTTGATAAGATAGCAGACCAGATGGCGATAGGTGGGGATGCTTACGATACACCTCTTACCAACGACCCATCTATATGGGAAAATGTAAAGTCAGCCATAGTTACATTGGCAGATGCAAGCTATGATGATATTGTAAATGTAATATCATCTGGAAAAGCATTTACAATATCAAGTCTTAAAGTCGTTATGCAGGTAGGATGGAGTATGGATGGCACAGCTAATGCAGGTCAGGCAGGTGCAGCAGCACAGCAGGCATACGTTAATCAGCCGGTTATGGCACAGCAGCCAGTGTATGCAGGACAGGCAGGTGCAGGACAATACGGTTCATATATGCAGACAAGCGGTGGTGCAGGACAGGTAGGTCAGTATGGCGGATACCAGTACAGCCCGGAAAAGGCATACAATACACTTCTTGAGGCAAGAATGTTACTTACAGCAGGTTCAGGTATCGTACTTGAAAGAAATAACACACCACTTCTTTATACACCTATTGATGAACTGACTGATAAGTTAAAGACTATGGAGGCAAATGGTTCAACATATGCAGGAAATATGCAGATGTACAATGACGTGCTGGATGTAAGAAAAGCGCTTTATGATATTGAGATAGCACCAGCACAGATGTATCAGAAGCTTATGAACAGCGACCCATACAAGCTTAGTATTTCTATGGTGTCTAATGTTGCAAGCAGCTTAAGAAGCAGATATGCGCAGGCTATTGGTACTTATAAGACTGTTGGAACACAGGTAAGGGAAGACCTTGATGATTCTATGCTTAAGGCAGTCAATAACAGTGCCGGTGGAATTATGGAAAGACTTGAGCTGGAGAATACACAGGAAAACAGGGATGTTATAAAGCTCCTTGCTTCTAACAACATTGACATAACCAGGGAGTCAGTAGAAAGAGCAAGAAAGATATATTCAACTCTTAATAATCTTGTCAATAACATGAAGCCTGAAACAGTTGTAAAGATGATAGATTCAGGTATCAATCCAATGGATACAGATATATGGACTGTTAACGATTATCTTAGCAGAATGAATCAGGGTGCAACTAAGGATAACGAGGAGAAGTACTCAAGATTCCTTTATAAGCTGGATAAAACAGGTGGAATTACTGAAACAAAGAAGAAACAGTTCATCGGTATCTACCAGATGATGAATATATTTACAAGAGATGCTGGTGTATGTGCCGGAGCACTTATGAAGCAGGGTAAAGAGATTACTATGGGTAATCTTATCAGTGCTTACACAAGCCGCAAACATTCAGGAATAGATGTGACTATTGATGATACAGTTGAATTCACTAAAGAAGATAAAGATATGGTAAGTTACTTTGAGTCTTTATTTGCAAAGTCACAGCAGTATATCACACCTAATACATTGAAAGAATCGGACATTGATATGCCGATTGAAGACCAGCATGTAGAACATTTTGCAGAAAATCTTGCTGAGAATTATGATGAAGAGCTTGAAAAGCAGTTAGACAGCAGCTATATAAAGGATGTGACACAGAAGGCAGCAGATGCCGATGCAGAAGTCACAAGAGAGTTAAGAAGAGCCGGAATTAATGAGAATATCGGTAATATTAATGCTGTAAATGAACTTCTTGCAACTGGAGAACTTATGGCATATACAAGAGCGCTTAAGGGCAAGGGAATTGGAAGTGCAGAAGCTGCCAGAGATAAGAACAGTACAGAGGCGGCTGCGTTTATTGACAGTAAGGAGAAGCTTTCAGAAGTATTATCAGGAAGAGAAAAGCTTGAAGCACTTTACACTAATCTTGAAGAGGCAGCAGGTGATGAACTTGAGGAGGCTATTGAGAGTTCACTTACAGATACAGAGGAAGTTCCTGTTGACTATGATACATTTGAAGAATTAAGAATAAGTAACCGACAGATAAGATATATAAGTAATCTTGCAAGAAAAAATGACTACCGTATACCATATGTAAAGGATGGAAAGGCAGGTCTTATTAATCTTACATTCCTTTCAGACAGTAAGGATAAGGGAAAAATATCTATTAAAATGAATACTTCAGCTTATGGAGAATTATCTATTGAGGCGAAGGTTAATGGAAAGGATATGAGTATATTTGTAAAGCAGGATGCCAATACAGTACATCCTGATGATCACAGCATATATAAGAGCTTTGGTGAGCTTGAAACAGCCCTTAAGAGCGGTCACAATATGGACAGTGTAAGGATTAACACAGTAAGAGTGCCAGATGTTAATTATGTTACTTATGAGAATTCGGGAGCATCTGTTCCAGCGGATGAGCTGTACAGAATAGCGCAGACCGTTACAGGAGTATTCTTTGGTAAGTAATAACCTGATTAAAGAATTAACTATAACTACCGATATAAGATATATGAGTTCAATCACGGAGGATTGATAATGTCAGTATAGCAGGGAAGCAGTATAAGATATTTGCGCCGTAGTGTGCGCGGGAACGAGGAATAAATATGAGAATTAACACTAATATATCAGCCATTATATCAAATAATGCATTACAGAAAGCGCAGAATTCTTTATCTGACTCTATCCAGAGACTTTCATCAGGATATAAGATAAACAGTTCCGCAGATGACCCTGCCGGATGTGCCATATCAGAAAAGATGAGAATTCAGATAAGAGGTCTTCAGCAGGCGAATAATAATACTACAGATGGTGTATCTGTGCTCAACACAGCAGAAGGTGCTATTGTAGAGATACAGTCTATGCTCACACGTCTTAAGGAGCTTACAGTACAGGCAGCCAATGATGTTAACTCGGATGATGAGCGTTCTGCCATACAGCAGGAGATTGATAATGTCAATCAGGAAATAGACAGAATATCAGAACAGACAGAATTTAACACACAGTCACTTATCAATGGTAATCTTTCAAGAAGAGTATATTCAGATACTCAGGGAGTAAACCAGCTTTCAATATCAGATGGCTATAAAGCAGGGATATATGGAATTACAATAACACAGGATGCAAGACAGGCTGTAGCAGTATGCGGACAGATAACTATGACAGCTGCAGATACTATCACTAAAGACCAGGAGGGCACTATATCTGTTAATGGATATAAGATAGGCATAGAAGAGGGAGATACTCTTGATACTATTATGGATAAGTTAGTATCAGGTGTCAATCTTACAGGTGGCAAGGCATTTGCAACAGCAGATGCTGCTAATAATACAAAGACTAATGGAACAGATTATGCAGGTTACACAGCCTCTTCAACATATACAGGAAGCAGTCTTGTTATAATGACAAACCAGTACGGAAGAGATCAGAAGCTTGATATTACATGCAGTAATGAACAGCTTGCAGGACTTCTTGGATTAACAGATGCATACGATGCAGATGGAAGCGGCGAAGGCATACATGCAGAAGGAAGCGATGTTATTGCTGAATTTGCACAGGAGACAGATGAGAATGGTAACGCAACAGGTAGCAGAGTTGGCTTCGGTGATTCAGCAGTTCTTTCTACTAATGGTACAAAGGTTACTGTAAAGGATGTTAATAACAAAGAATTCGTTATGGATATTCCAGGTAATGTTGCAGGAACAGTATTTGATGATTCAGTAGGCGCAAAGCAGAGCGGAAAGTCATTGCCATCCGGTGGTACACCAACTGATATCAATCAGGAGGTTACAGATGTAGGAACTATGAGCATACATGTAGGTGCGAATGAAAATCAGGTTATCGTGCTTGATATTCCGCCAATAACTACATATACAATAGGAACAGATAACATTAATGTTATGACAAGCTATACATCACAGTTAGCAATAGCATCTGTAGATACTGCTATTAATTATGTCAACTCAGTACGTTCAAAGATTGGTGCATATGAAAACAGATTTGAGCATACTACTAATAACCTTGAGGTATCAGAGGAAAATGTAACTAAGGCATTATCAGCCAAGATTGATACAGATATGGCAGAAGAGATGACAGAATATACATCACAGACAGTACTTACACAGGCTGCTACATCTATTCTTTCACAGGCTAACCAGAGACCTTCAGAGGTGTTACAGCTTCTTCAGAACTAGAATTAATGTAAGTATGTCATTTATGGGGCATATAAAGCATAAGGTTACAGGAATGGGGATTATATGGATAATGATATGATAAAAACCTATTCATATAGAATATCACAGGCTACAAGGTCGCAGCTTGTTGTTATAACATATGATATTGTGATAGATTATCTTAGTGAGGCGGTCCAGAAGGATGACGGCGGGTTCAAGGAAAGCCTTCATATGGCTATGAGAGGAATAGACCAGCTTATCACGGGACTTGATATGAAATATGATGTGTCTGTACAGCTATATCAGTTATATAATTATATGAAAAGGTCACTTATAAATGCACAGGTTTCGTGTGACCATGAAAAGGTTAATGAAGTATCAGGACTTATGAAAAAGCTGAGAGCTTCATTCTTAGAGGTAAGCAGGCAGGATACATCAGAGCCGCTTATGAAGAATACAGAAAAAGTATATTCTGGCCTTACATATTCAAGATACGGAGCTAACGAGATGGCACAGGATACTCTTGGAAACAGAGGATATAAGGCATAAAAATAGGTCATCCACTTTATATATGGTGGATGACCTTATTTTTATTACAGGGTGTCAAAGCTGTAATACATTTGGACTCTGACATCACGAGAAGCTTCTATTGTAAATAATACTAATTATGCGCGGTTTTTCTTAGCTGCATAACCTGCTGTGCATATGCCAGATACAGCTGCTAAAGCAAGAACTGCGTATAAGTAAACATTATATGAGTCAGCAGTCTGTACAGATGTTTCAGAAGCTGTAGAGCTGTCAGCAGAAACAGAAGAAGCTTCTGTAGAAGCATTTGCAGAATTATCTGTAGAAGCATCTGTAGCAGAAGAATTATCTGCTGTAGTGCTGTCTTCTGTAGAGCCGCTATTATCAGCATCGTTCTTAGTATTATCAGATGGTGTATTAGTATTATCATCAGAAGCATTATTCTTAGCATCTGCAATAGCCTTTACCTCTGCTGATACATCGAAAGGATTAGCCTTTCCTTCGAGCGCATAAAGATAAGTTACAAGACCTATCATAGCATCCTGACTTGCGTATGTTGATATCTTTTCAGGATTGTAATAATCTTCTATAGGAGTGTATGCACCCTCTATCTTATCAGACTTAAAGTTAGCAACAAATCCCTTATATGTAGTAGCTGCAAATGCTGCATCACCATACTGTGCCTGCATAGCAAGTGCAAGTGCTGTAGAGTCAGAGTTAAGTGAACCCCAGCTTGTTATAGTTCCGTCTTCCGGATTAGCAAGGCTTGTTGTGTAAGCTGTTGCGCCGTCAATCTGTTTCTTAACTTCAGCATCAGTCTCATAGAGACTTGCGAAGAAAGGAAGTACAGTACCATTGTTATCAGCGCTGTGTCCCCAGTAATCAATACCGCTGTTATCTGTGCAGAGTGCAAGTAAAGCTGTCTTAGTTACAGCAACAGCATTATCAGCATTAGTAAGACTGTCCTTGTAAGAAGCGATGGCAGCGTAGTAAGCACCTAAAAGATATGGGTTAAGATTATTAGTGAGCTCATCTGAAGTAGCATTTGCAATAATGTTATCAAAAGCAGCGACAACATTAATTCCGTTATAATCAGCAGCATCCTTGTCAAGAACAGCAAGTGTTAAAAGAAGGTATGCATAGTTGGAATAAATGTCATTTGCAAATGAGCTTGCATTTTCAAGGTTAAGTGTTCCATCAGCATTAAGAAGTGCATCTACATTCTTAAGATATGCATCAGCCTGTACAGAACAATCATATCCTGAACGTACAGAAAGAATAAGGTTTCTTGATGCATTGTAAAATGTACTTGTGTTTGAGATGTCTGTGAAATCAGTGTTATTCATAAGGAACCTGGCTGTAGCCTTAGCTTCTGTTCTGACTTCACTAGCTGATACTGTGTCAGTACCGGCTGTTGTTACAGTAGAATCTGCCATAGCTGGAACAACGCTCATGCATATGAGGCATGCTGCAATGACTAATGAGCAGATTCTCTTTCTTAAAGTATTCATATATCCTCCTTACCAGACTCTCACCAGCTGGCGTGTAATATTATTGTGCAGTAAATATCCTGACTTGCCGCTTACAGTTAACAAACCTGCCATATCTTTGCCTTCCCATGTACAGAATATAGCTATATATTGAGGGAATACCATTATATACTGAATATATAGTAAATCTGCTTACAGTGGCGTAATAAAGATATGTATCAGCATACAGTAGAGTGAGCTGTTATGGATTCTGACCATATTCCTTACTGCCGTATAGATTGTACAGTCAGAGTAAGGAATATGTCAAGAAATATTGATATTAGAACTTTAGATTTCTTTTTGAATAATGATTGCGTCTGTTTCTTGGAGAAGTTCTGTTCTTACAAATGTAAACGATAATAAATACACCAGCGGCAGCCCCAAGTACTATCCATATATTTACTTTCAGGCAGCGCTTAGGAGAAAGTGACGTGCTTTCTTCTTCGTTGCTAAGATAAGGAAGCTGGCTGTCTTTAATGGCATTACCTGAGGATATAGTTAAAGTTGTGGCTCCGACAGTGTTATCGCCGTACTTATAGTTAAGCTTTGCAGTAAGCTTGTCATCATTGTTTGTTATGTCATAGTCAGTGTTTACATCCATAGTTACATCAGAAGTAGAGCCAGTAGTAGGAATAGTTATAAATGATGCACTAAGGTTAAAAGCAAGCTTTGACCTGCCGAAAACATCTGAAGAATAGTAATTATCAGTTGAGAACAGTGAGCTTATCTGTGAGTCAGAAGTAGTTGACTTCTTGAAGTTGTTAAAGCCCCAGTCAAACAGTGTTCTCGTATCTGTGTAACGGATTGTATCATCAGGTGAGCGGAATACAACGCATATAAGTCGCATACCATCTTTTTCTGCAAATGTTACGAGTGTCATAAGTGATTCGTCAGTAAATCCGGTCTTTCCACCCTTACAGTATTCATAGTAAAATTCGCGGTCTTTAAGCATTTTATGACGATGTCTTATAGTACGCTGTGCCGACATATTGGTAGCCGGAATAGTATATGATGATGAAGTTGAGTCGATATTAACAAAGGAGGCATTGTTGTAGCAGCCTCTTGCAATCATCGCCATATCATATGCTGTTGTGTAGTGGTTGGCATTGTATAATCCGCTTGGATTGGCAAAGTGGGTGTTTATGGCACCAAGCTCCTTCGCCTTGTTATTCATCATATCAACAAATGCATCGGCCGTTCCTGCAACCTGTTCAGCAAGTGCATAAGCTATCTCATTGGCTGAATATAATAAAAGTCCGTATAATGCCTGCTCAACGGTAATCTGTTCTCCAGCCTTCATACTAAGATTGGCATCCTCATATGGGTTGACAGAATTTGCGGCGTTAGTTGAAATAGTCATTGTATCGCTTAGGTTACAGTTTTCAATAGTAAGAAGACCAGTAAGAATTTTGGTTGTGGAAGCAGGATAACACTTGCGGTAGGCATCCTTTTCGTAGAGTATGGAGCCTGTATCGGCATCTATAAGAATGGCACTTTCGCATGTTATGGAAGGTGCATCAGGCCATGCGGCAGATGTGTCAGTGCTTCCAGTTGCGGCAGCTACGGGTGTTGCCATTGAAAATACGGTAACTGCAATAATCGTTGTGGCAGTTACCATACTTAAAGTTTTTTTAATATATTTTTTAAATGCATTAAACATAGATAAATCCCCATTTTCATATAAGATTTTGTTTTCTATAGTAATATAACACAACTTTTTTTCCTTTAAAATAGTTATTTATAGTCTTTTAGACTTTTTATACTTTTGACACTTACATCATAATATTTTTAAGATTGATTATGGACAGTAACTATAGTATGATATTAGGATGTCATTGTCATATGGTAATAATCCCACGATATGCGAATATTTAGCACGGAACAATCCGTAGGTATTAAAGTCGGGAGTTTGCCCACGATACTAAAAAAGAATTATGCAGATAAAAATGCGTGTGTAATAATTTACATTATTTATTATGGATATGTAGGACAGAATGGAGGAAAATATGCGTTTAAGAAATGTACCCGGTGCAAGAGAGATAATGGTAGAGAATGAATATGTATTCACAGAACCGGAAGGAATGAAAGGAACTTGGAAGGATGTGTTTAAAAACGATAATCCAATTCATATAGAGATAGGAATGGGAAAAGGTGTGTTTATAACAACACTTGCATCAATGAACCCGGATATTAACTATGTAGGTATAGAAAAGTACTCGAGCGTGCTTTTAAGGGCAGTTGAGAAGCAGGATGAGCTACAGCTTCCTAACTTAAGATTTATCCGTATGGATGCAGAGAATATTAATGAAGTGTTTGGAAAGGACGAGGTTGACAGAATATACTTAAACTTCTCAGACCCATGGCCAAAGGACAGACACGCAAAGAGAAGACTTACATCAAGACAGTTTTTTGCAAGATATGACCAGATGTTAAAGAAAACAGGAAGAGTTGAGTTTAAGACAGATAATAAGGACTTATTCGACTTTTCAGTGGAAGAGGTTAAGGAAGCAGGCTGGATACTTGAGGAATGTACATACGACCTTCACAACGATGTGCGACTTAATGAAGGCAATGTCATGACAGAGTATGAGAAGAAGTTCTCAGAAATGGGCAATCCGATATGCAAGCTTATCGCAGATAGAAAATAAAAAAGGAACAATCCGTAGGTATCATAGTTGGGGGCTTTTGACCCCAACATCATATAAAATAATATAATAAAAATAGAAACAAATACCCCTTTGCAGCATATATTAAAACAGGCAGCCGGTTAATTCCGGCGTTCATAATGCTGCAAAGGGGTGTATTATTATGCGTTGTAACAGATGTTGTCCTATAAACCGTATCAATGAATTCCTCTACTACCACAAGTGCTGGAATAAGAGGATAGTCAGGTTCAAGCGCTCGTGGGATGAGATATATCATATAGTCAACTGCAAGTGAAAGTATTATATAAATATCATAATTATGTCAGTGTTAGAAAGATGCATTGACATAATCCATCGAAATTATCTCAACCACAAACAAAATAATTTATCTATGTGCATTTTTCCTTATTTGTTCATTTATAGTATAAGATACATTTACATCTTGTCAGGTGAGTCATAAGGCTGTACTGTGATGTTACGTTTCTTAAGGAAATGCTCTACCACTATGTTAAGAATGTAACATATAACTGCCATAGTAGGAACTCCGAGGAACATACCAAGCACGCCGAACATGGCTCCGCCTACCACGATGGCGAATATAACCCACAGAGGCTTAAGTCCTGTACTGTCACCAAGAATTTTGGGACCAAGGAAAAGACCGTCAAACTGCTGGATGACAAGTATCATAACCGCAAAGAATATAACCTGTACAGGATTAACAATAACTATGATTATACCACCAAGAACACCGCCGATATAAGGTCCGAAGTAAGGAATCATATTAGTGATACCCACGATAACGCTTATAAGCACTGTGTATGGGAACTTGAATATATTCATACATACAAAGCATATAATTCCGATAATTACCGAATCAATCGCCTTTCCATACATAAACTTAAGGAAAATGTTTGTGCTTTCCCTGCATATGGTTCTTGCTGTATCAGCGGCCTGCTTAGGAAATACAGCGTAAAGAAGCTTTTTAAACTGGTAAAATATATTCTTGTGGTCTGATATCATATAAACAGATACCATAATTGATATAATAAGGTTGACAACTCCTTTTACGATAGCCATAGAAGTATTTACAACGTATGGAAGCAGGTTAGCAAGTGTATCTGTAAGATAGGATATAATCTTAGGATACAGTGATGTAAGGTGCTCATTTATAAGGTTATAATCTATAAAGCCGAGGTCTGCATGCCGGTTTTCAAAGTTATCTACCATCGTAGTCAGGTTGTTGTACCAGACAGGCAGTTTGTCCACGATATCGGTTATACTCGTATACAACTGTGGAAGTATGAATACCATAAGTATTGCAATAACACCGATAGCAATAACATAAGTTACAAGTATTGATAACCACTTGGAAAGCTTGTCTGATTTCATATGAAGTGTATTCTTGAACAGATTTCTGTAGAAAAATCTGACAAGAGGGTACAGTATAAATGCTATAAATGCACCTACAAGGAATGGTGCAATAACCTGAAGTGCCTGTCCAAGCAGCTTGACTGTGTTGTTAAAGCTTCCGACAATCCTTACAAGAAGAATTGTTCCAAGGACAAACATAAGTCCGTATATCACTATTGTAAAGTACCGGCTGTTAGGCTGGAAACGGTTTTTTCTTATAACAGGGTTAATATCCTGTGCGGTGTTCGTGTTGTTACCGCTGTTTTTGTTTTCATCTGTTGACATATATGCTCCTGTATTATTTTATTATTGTTGCTACTGTTGTTGTTGTTGTTGTTGTTGCGTTGTTTACTGCTGTTATCTGGTTATTTACCGGTTGCTTATCACAGCAGCTATATTGTATATTTATATGTGTTATAAAGATATACTTATATATAAGTATGATACCCTATATGAATAAGTAAAAAAACCCTTTTTTCGTAAAAAAAGCCTAAAATAATGCTAATAAATATAAAAAATTGGATTGTTCTTAAATAAATACAAAAAAGCACTTGATTTTTTGATAAAAAGGATATAATATATTTTTTGTTGTTACGGCAACGAAATATAAAATATGCACCGCTAGCTCAGTTGGTAGAGCACCTGACTCTTAATCAGGGTGTCCAGGGTTCGAACCCCTGGCGGTGCACTTGTGAAGTTGATGTCACACAAGTGCTTACGATTTCACAGACAATATAATATACGCACCGCTAGCTCAGTTGGTAGAGCACCTGACTCTTAATCAGGGTGTCCAGGGTTCGAACCCCTGGCGGTGCATTTAGGAAAGTCTTTTGATTTGGTCGATGGAGCCAGGTTGAGGGGCTTTTATTTTTTTATTCTGACATCTTTGGTCTTTGACGTTCAGCCATTTTAATTACATTTTAAGTAAATGTTTCATAATAATCCCAAGGTTTAATTAATTTAACATTTGATAATTATAAAATCCAGCGATTAAATAATCTAAATAATTCCAAGGTCTAATAATTTATAACTTAATGATAATAACTATAGATGAGAAATTTAAAAGATAATGATGAACTCTGGAATATTGAGAATTTTCATCCGGAATTTAATTATTGTAAGAATATTGTAAGTTAAGAGGTTTATATTAAATATATAGAACAGAACTACTGATTAGAATTGTGACAGAGAAAATTCTATTCAGACGATAAAGGGGATTAGCTATATTTAGCTGGAAAAGAGGTTCATATGGGAAGAAAAGTTAATAAACAAAGGAAACGAAGAAAAACATTACGGCTTATGATGGCTGGAGCTGTAACAGCCGCAGGTATTATGGGTATTGTTATGTTGGCAAAGTTAAGGCCGGTTGAGGACTACATACAGAAGGCTGACTATATGAAAGGTGAAACAGTAAGTACTATGGGTGACGTAGTAGAAGAACAGCCGGATAGTGAGTTACAGGAAGAAACATATGAAGCATCATATGAGCAGACAACTAACGAAGAAAAGTATGAAGAAACAACACCAGAGCAGAAATACGAAGAATTGACAAGTGAGGAGGTTGTTGCAACTGAAAAAGAAGCTGTTACAGAGGAAACTGAAATGGCAGCACGTAGAAGCAATCGTCTTAATGTAAAATGTGTGTTACAAAATCCTGAACTGCCAACAGGATGTGAGATTACAGCATTGACTATAGTTTTAAACTATCTTGGATATGATGTTGACAAGCTTACTATGGCAGATAAGTATCTTGATAAGGGAGCAGTTGGAGATACATCACCTTACAAAGCATTTGTGGGTAATCCAAGAGATGAACATTCATGCGGCGCATTTGCACCTGTAATTGTCAATTCAGCAAGAAAGTATCTGGCTACACAGAACTCGGATATGAATGTATACAATGTTACAGGGGCAGATTATGATGAGCTTGTAGATTATGTAGACCAGGGGCATCCGGTTCTTGTATGGGAAACTATGTGGATGGCCAAACCACACGAGTCAGCGGAATGGGTAATAGATGGCGAAAAGATAACATGGCTGTCACACGAGCATGCTATGGTACTTATTGGCTATACAGAAGATACATATATTATGGCAGACCCATTAAGAGGCATATACGAGTATGACAAGGAAACTGTTGAGGACAGATACCGAAGAATGGGAAGTCAGGCGATTGTGATATATTGATGAATATATTTTTAATAATATTACTGTTCCGGGGAATACTTCCACTATGGAGGTGATTAATGTGTACCCGGAATATGATGGTAAAGGTTATGAAGAAGATATACACAAGTATACATTTCCACACAGGAAGGTGTATGATGCCGAATTAGACCGGCAGAAGGAAAGTGAAGCCGAGGAGCTTGATACAGATGATATGAAGTTTAATTCAATGGCGGATTATGAAGATTTCCTTATATGGGGAACGGATTATAAAGACCAGTTTTTTTAAATCAATGCTAAATAATCTAAAAGATTTATTAATCTTTCAGGCATTGATTGACGTGTGTTTTAAATATGTTATATGATAAGCGGGAGCGGTATCTGATACCATATACGTGTGGTAGAGAAGATTACGCTTCCGTTTTTAGTGTCAGAGGATTGCAGAGTAATGTAGCAATCCGTGTACATCAAGTAAGGGGCAGAATATTTCTTAACCCTTACATCTTGATATGGATTACGATGGGAGATAGTGCTGTGTACGGATATGTTGTAGTGAATAAGCCGGAGCTTAAGATTAAAGAATATGATGTATACCGTTCATATTACTGTGGACTGTGTGATGAGCTGAAAGAGCGGTACGGAGTGAATGGGCAGTTATCTATAAGTTATGATATGACATTTCTGATGCTGCTTCTTACAGGGCTGTACGAGCCTGATACGAGAAAGTATGAGGCAAGGTGTATAGCGCATCCTGTTCATAAGCACCCTGTAAGCAGGAACGATATATCGGGTTATGTTGCCGATATGAATGTGCTTATGACTTATTACAAATGCATGGATGACTGGAATGATGACAGGAAAGTTACAAGAAAGGCACTTGCAGACTCACTTAAAGGAAAAGTAAGACGTATTGAGGCTGAATATAAAGATAAAGCAGCAGCGATAAGGACTGCGATGGATAAACTGGGTGAGCTTGAAAAAGCAGGTGAGAGCAACGTGGATATGCCAGCGGAACAGTTTGGCATAATTATGTCGCAGATACTGCTTATGAAGGATGACGAGTGGAAGGATACACTTGTTAAGATTGGCAGCTCACTTGGAAGATTTATATATATACTGGATGCATATGAGGACCTGGATGAGGATAATAAGAAGGGCAGATATAACGCACTCAGGGCATATGCTGACAGACCCGATTATGATATATTTGTGGAAAATGTGTTGAAGTCACTTATGGCACAGTGTGCGGCTGGCTTTGAGAGACTTCCTATAATAGAAAATGTTAATCTTTTAAGGAATATAATATATTCTGGTGTATGGACAAGGTTTGAACTGTGTAAGAATAAAAAAGACAGTGTTGATCAAAGATAAGATTTGGAGGAAGTATGACTGATCCGTATTCAGTACTTGGAGTATCAAGGGATGCTTCAGACGAAGAGATAAAAAAGGCATATAGAACATTAAGCAGAAAGTATCATCCTGATGCCAATATTAACAATCCTAACAAGGATAAGGCCGAGGAGATGTTTAAGACAGTACAGCAGGCTTATAACCAGATAATGAAGGAAAAAGAAGGTGGATATACATCTTCTTACAGCCAGAATCGTGGCGGTACAGGAAGCTATGGCTATGATGGTGATTACCAGAATGACGGGCAGAATGGCGGATATGGTAACTTTGGCGGAGATTTCTGGGGTTATGGACCATTTGGCTTTGGTGGATATGGTGGTTCAGGCAGCGCTTCCAATATGAATGGTAACGACCAGACTACTATACATTTAAGAGCTGCAGCTAACTACATTAATAATGGTGGATATGATGAAGCGTTAAATGTGCTTAATTCGATGGAAGACAGAGATGCCAGATGGTACTATTATAGTGCGCAGGCTAATGCCGGAAAGGGTAATCAGGCGACTGCCATGGAACATGCAAGACGTGCAGTTGAGCTTGCGCCGGATAATATGCAGTATAGAATGTTCTACCAGAGGATGAACAGTGGCGGAGAATGGTATACAGGAAGACAGCAGACGTATCAGAACCCAGGCCGCAGCATGGGTGGCTGGTGCATGAGACTGATACTTCTTAATCTTGCCTGCAACTGTTGTCTTGGCGGTGGCGGATTATGCTGCCCGGGAGGATACTACTACTAGGCTTTCTTCCCATTCTTTAAGATTAGAAAACAGAATATCGAACTGTACAGGTCCTGTTTCAAGAATGTAGCGGTGGAACTCTTTTAAGGAGAAGTCACTGCCAAGGTCTTTCTGGGCCTGTTTTTTAAGTTCTTCAAAACCTATAAATCCAAGCACATATTTGCAGTAGTTGCCTGGATTAGCGATGAGTGCTGTATACATCCAGTGTGCAGTGTCAGGGCTGTTAAAGCCCCAGTTGCTTAAGTAGGATGACAGTCTTGCTTCATCCCATCCATAGTAGTTGACACCTATATCGCCTATGGCATGTAAGCAAAGGGTAAGGGCGTAATTACATTTGGCAAGAGTGTTAAGGTTATCGTTGTTATTGTTGTTATATTCGTAAGAGTGGACTTCTACATACGAAGCCCAGCCTTCCATATATCCGCCCGGTTTTATGTACGAGCGTATCAAAGAAGGATTAGTCTTTAAAAAGTACTGTGTCTGATACATATGTCCCGGATAACTTTCATGTGAAAGTACCGGATATATGTCGCTGCTGTCAGTTCCAGAGTTATTTATATATATTGAATTGATATCAGGGTTATCTATCTGTGGCATAAAGTACATGGCAGGGCTTGCATAGTCGCGCAGGCTGTCAGATACATATTTGATAGAATAGCCAGCCTCATCTAATTCTGGATAATCGTCAGTTATGCGTTTCTTTAAGTCCTCTATGATACTTTCAGGTTCAGTCATATTAAAAGAGTAGCGGCTAAGACTGTCAATCAGTGAAGAGTCCTTCTGGACAAGCTTTCTCATAACAAGCATATAGCCACGCATATAATCTTCAAGAAGAGAGTTGTACTCATCTACCGACTTACTCCATCCAAGTGTCTGCTCTAAAAGTCCCTCATAGTATCTCTGACCATCAGGATAGCTGCATATTCCGCCTGTGTAGCGGTTAGTGCCCTTAAGTGCGCTAAGACCGTCAATAAGTGCCTGATAACCGGGGATTACGTGATTATTGATGGCATCAAGGTTAAGCTTCTTATATTCAGCTTTCTCGTCATCAGATATAAATGTAAGTGCATCTATACGTGTGTTAAAGTCATCTATAAAAAGGCGGTCGGACGAGCCTGTTTTATTCACGGAGTCTATAACTGACTGACATGAGCTTATAATATCGTCAAGCAGGGAGTCTTCTTTAGTAAGACCTTTGCTGGCACGCATATTTTCATATTCTATGAGATTGGCAAAGTAGCTATCGACATCACATAACAGTGTTATGTATTCATCCACGTCCTTTTTTTCCACAAATGTATACTCTGAAAATACAAGTGGCAGCTCTATCTGTATGCCTATGGTTGGTGTGAGCTGTGTATCGTATAAGTCAAGGTCACTGTAACACAGGCGTGTCTGAAGATACGAAAGGAGATAGTCGTAAGTTATTGTCTGTTTTTTGGAAAGGAAGTTCCTGTCAAATGCTGTAAGCTCGGTGATACACTGTGTTATATCAGATGTATCATCAAGTGAGTCTGTATCTATACGTCCAAGGGTAACATCATAATCTGTAATGCCATATTCGTCAGGATGTTCAAGAAGGGTATGTAATGACAGTGTATCATCAACGATAAGTTCTTTGAACAGTCCGTCAGTGAATTCTTCAAATGCTTCATTATCAGTAGTGTTATAACTATACTGCGTGTCGTATGAATTATTATTCTTTCCACGAAGCCGTCTGATGTCGGTTATACTGCAGCCTGTGAGAGATATGCTGGCAGCAGATATAACGACAGCCATCGTAAGGCTTATTACTTTTTTAATATTGCGCTTAAACATTATGATATGCTCCTATTTTTATATATTCTGATGTTACGGTGAAAAGGTGTTTTGCCCTTTACATCATATTTTTGTGATATATGGGTTTGTCACTTGTAGAATGGAATATTTTTGAGTCAAAAACAACTTAATTGTCGTGTGTTTTTAATTGTTTACGCATTTATAGTATATACCATAAATAGAGCTAAAATATATATTTATTCATTGGTATAAGACTAATGTATTGCCAATTCATTAACATTTTAACCTAATATATATTTTACATGATAAGGCGGTGACGTTCAAGGACTACGTAAACTGCGAAGTTTCCTGCCATTGTTTATATCACCTCTTTCATTTTTGGTGTTCAAGAGTGCGTAAACTGTGAAGTAACGTAGCATGTGTGATACACCGGTGAGTGGCTTGATTTATTATTGTTACTCATATCCTAAATATATGTACGGGGTACTTAAAACTTGACATATTATTAAAAGTTAACTATCATTAAATGATTGGAAAAACCTGTACAGATAAGCAGGATTAACTTAGAGAAAATAAGGAAAATGGAGGTTATAAATATGCCACAGAATAAAGGTCCATTTTATATGACAACGGCTATTGCATATACATCAGGTAAGCCACATATCGGCAATACTTATGAGATAGTGCTTGCGGACAGTATCGCAAGATTCAGACGTCAGGAGGGATATGATGTATTTTTTCAGACAGGTACTGATGAACACGGTCAGAAGATTGAATTAAAGGCAGAAGAAGCAGGAGTAACACCTAAGGAATTCGTAGACAAGACATCTGCTGAAATTAAGAGAATATGGGATTTAATGGATACATCTTATGATAAGTTCATAAGAACAACAGACGATTACCATGAAAAGCAGGTTCAGAAGATATTTAAGAAGCTCTACGATCAGGGAGATATATATAAGGGTGCATACGAAGGTATGTACTGTACACCTTGTGAGTCTTTCTGGACAGAGTCACAGCTTGTTGATGGAAAGTGTCCTGACTGTGGACGTGAAGTTAAGCCGGCTAAGGAAGAAGCATATTTCTTTAAGATGAGCAAGTATGCCAACAGACTTATTGAGCATATTAATACACATCCAGAATTTATACAGCCTGTATCAAGAAAGAATGAGATGATGAATAACTTTCTTCTTCCGGGACTTCAGGATTTATGTGTATCAAGAACATCATTTAAGTGGGGAATTCCAGTTGATTTTGATGACAAGCATGTAGTGTATGTATGGCTTGATGCGCTTACTAACTATATTACTGGTATCGGTTATGATGCTGACGGCAACTCTTCTGAGCAGTACAAGAAGTTCTGGCCAGCAGACCTTCACCTTATCGGAAAGGATATTATCAGATTTCATACTATATACTGGCCAATATTCCTTATGGCACTTGGCGAACCACTTCCTAAGCAGGTATTTGGTCATCCATGGCTTTTACAGAACGATGGCAAGATGAGTAAGTCTAAGGGAAATGTTATATATGCAGATGACCTTGTAGATATGTTTGGTGTTGATGCCGTAAGATACTTCGTTCTTCACGAAATGCCATTTGAAAATGATGGTGTTATATCATGGGAGCTTTTAGTTGAACGTATGAACTCAGACCTTGCTAATACTCTTGGTAATCTTGTAAACAGAACTATCGCCATGTCTAACAAGTACTTTGGTGGAGTAGTAAACAAGACTGGCGTTACAAGTGAGGGTGCCGGTGTTGATGAAAATGGCGCAAGTCTCGACTTTGATGCTGACCTTAAGTCTGTTGTAACAGCAACAAGAGATAAGGTTCAGGATAAGATGTCTACACTTCATGTAGCAGATGCCATGACTGAGGTATTTTCTTTATTTAAGAGATGCAATAAGTATATAGATGAAACTATGCCTTGGGCGCTTGCCAAGGATGAGTCTAAGAAGGAAAGACTTGAAGAGGTACTTTACAACCTTGTTGAGAGTATTACTATTGGTGCTAATCTTCTTAAGTCATTTATGCCAAACACAACTGAAAGTATATTAAAGCAGCTTTATCCAGCTGCCCCATCAGAGGGTGAAAGAGATTTTGATGACCTTGATAAGTTCGGTTTAAGAAAGTCAGGCGAAAATGTTACTGACAAGCCGGAAATTCTTTTTGCAAGACTTGATATAAATGTTGTTATGGAAGAGGTTGAAAAGCTTCAGGAAGCACAGAGAAAGGCTAACGGAGCAGTAGAATATCCTGTAGTTGAAAAGAAGCCTGAAATAACATTTGAAGATTTTGAAAAAATCCAGATTCAGGTTGGCGAAGTGCTTAAGTGTGAACCAGTAAAGAAGGCTAAGAAGCTTCTCTGCTCACAGATTCGTGTCGGCGATGAGGTAAGACAGATTGTATCTGGTATATCACAGTACTACAAGCCAGAAGAAATGGTTGGCAAGAAGGTTGCAGTGGTTACTAACCTTGCACCACGTAAGATATGCGGCGTTGAATCACAGGGTATGATACTTGCGGCTATGGATGATAAGGACAACCTTTCTGTTATGACTGTTGATAAGGACATCATTGCGGGTAGTGAAATCGGATAAAATTGTTGTTTAGCTGAAAATTTATTGACAAACGGACGACATAACATGCGAAAGCTACAAGCCGTGCCGGAGGAAAGCGGAGCAAAGTGCTGTGCTTGCACAAAGCACTTTGCTCTGCTTTTCTCCGATAGGGCGCCAGCCCGACAGTGAAAGAAAGCGAAGCCTTCTTGAACATGCACGGCGAAAGTAGTGGGTCCGTGCAGACGCTCTGACTGCTTACACTATATCTGATTGTGACTTAATATACTTTCTAAATGAGTGGTAAATATAAGAGGCTTTTCATTTTTATATAAGTTTGTTATTTTTTGGAGTGAGAGTTATACTTGCTGAATAAGAAGTGTTAATAAAGATTGAGTAAGAAGGAGAACTATATGAAAAAAAATTATGGTATGATACCGACTTTAATAGCTGCTATGGCATTTTCAATACTGTTGGCAGGAAGTTCATCTGTTGCTGCAACACAGGTAATGGCAGCGGAAGATAACAGTGGTTATGCAATGGTAATGGCAGATGATAACGCATCTGATACAATAGCAACAGGTAAGTGGGGAAGTTGTGACTGGAATGTAAGCAGTGATGGAGTTCTTACAATCGGCGGTGGTGTTGGTGCAAGTGACTATTATTATTATGATGGAAGTGTATGGCATGAATACGATATCTATAGAATAGATATAGTGGGCGATATATCATTTGAAAAGAATACAAGTCTTGAGATGCTTTTCGCATGTATGGAAAAGGTTAAAGAAATTAATGGACTTGACAGGCTTAATACTGAAAATGTAGTTAATATGAGTGGAATGTTTGAACACTGTTATGAATTAACAAGTATTGATGTGAGTCATTTTAATACATCAAATGTCACCAATATGAGTTGTATGTTTAACTGGTGTGATAAATTAACTTATGTAGATGTAAGTGGTTTTGATACATCTAAGGTAACAAATATGGAAGAAATGTTTATTAATTGTATGAAACTGCCTAGTATAGATGTAAGTGGATTTGATACAAGTAATGTAACAGATATGAGTATGATGTTTCGTAGCTGTTACGCATTAACAAGTTTGGATGTAAGCGGATTTGATACAAGTAACGTAACAGATATGAATCAGATGTTTAGTGGATGTGAATTGATAAAGAAACTTGATATTCATAATTTTAATCTTTCTAACATTAATGAGGAAAGTAATTATATTGATGGTATGGAATGGATATTTATGGGATGTGACAGCATATCAGAATATATTATGCCATATAATCTTGGAACTGACATTAATAGAGAAAAGAATATTATGTATATGTTGATGTATATGGCAGATTGCCAGTGGAAGGATGTAACCGACGGTATTATATATGATGGAAAGCCAGATACGTTGATGGAGAATCATATATACATCAAATATGTTGAGGGTGCTAGGAATGGTTTATGCCAAGGTGACGATGGCAACTGGTACTATTATCTTAATGATGAAATAGATACGACATATATAGGTTTGGCATGTAATGAATATGGATGGTTTTACGTAAATAACGGAGTTGTTGATTGGAGCTATACAGGTTTAGCAAATAATGAGTATGGTTGGTTCTACGTAAATAAAGGAGTGCTTGACTGGGGTTATACAGGACTTGCAAACAACGAGTATGGATGGTTCTACGTAAATAACGGAGTTGTTGACTGGAGTTATACAGGCTTAGCAAACAACGAGTCAGGTTGGTTCTATGTAAATAAAGGAGTGCTTGACTGGGGTTATACAGGACTTGCAAACAACGAGTATGGATGGTTCTACGTAAATAACGGAGTTGTTGACTGGAGTTATACAGGCTTAGCAAACAACGAGTCAGGTTGGTTCTATGTAAATAAAGGAGTGCTTGACTGGGGTTATACAGGACTTGCAAACAACGAGTATGGATGGTTCTACGTAAATAACGGAGTTGTTGACTGGAGTTATACAGGCTTAGCAAACAACGAGTCAGGTTGGTTCTATGTAAATAAAGGAGTGCTTGACTGGGGTTATACGGGACTTGCAAACAATGAATCAGGATGGTTCTATGTAAATAATGGAGTTGTTGACTGGAGCTATACAGGTTTAGCAAATAATGAGTATGGCTGGTTCTATGTAAATAATGGAATAATAGACTGGAATTATACAGGAACAGTTTCTAATGAATATGGTACATGGAATGTTATAAATGGTCAGGTCGTATTTTAGAATTTTAAAGTATTGAATTTTAATATATAAAATGGCAGGAAGTACAGATAATGATGTGTATTTTCTGCCATTTTATATTTTACATTAATTTCCCCCTTAAAGTGGTAGACAAAATGCAGATTGATAGCACCTTTATTGACATTTTGCAAGAAAATGTGACAATAGCAGATAAGATATTGACGAAATGTGTCCGTATAATTAAAATAAAGTTAAATATATGTATTAAATATATACAAATAATACCAGTTGATTACATAAAAAGGAGTGGTCATTTATGAGGCATAACTACAAAAAAATGGTAATTGCGGCAGGAATGGCGGCGATAATAGCCTGTATGCCAGTTACAGCCATGGCAGGAACAAATATTCAGACCAGTGCTAATATTTTTGCGGAAACAAATATTCAGACCAGCGCTAATCTTCGTGCAGGAACAAATCTTCAAAACAGCACAAGTATTCTTGCAGGAATGAATATCCTATCAGATACTAACATTATGACAGGCGTTCTTAACAGCATAAATACAGAGATCCTGAAAAATAATGCAAAGGTAAGTGGTACAGATATTGTAGTTGATGCAGATGCCACAGACTGGAAGAATATAAAGGAGAGAAAGTCAGCATCGGATAAGGTGTCTTCGTGGAAGGCAGCTATAGCTTCTGATTATTCAGCACTGTACCTGTATTATGAAGGAATGACATCGACAGAGTGGGATTATAATTATGCAGGTGGCAGTGATGATGTGTTATTTAAGATAAATTACGCTGATGGTACACAGGGACAGAAAAATAACATAATAAAGTTTGTAGCGTGGGAGAATATGGCGGTTGCAAAGGATGGCAATTATGGTGACATAGCAAATGCAAGTGCAGCAACTGTCAATGAGGCACACGGCAACACAGCAGGACCATATATGATAGAAGCCTCTATTCCTATGGATTTTTTTGCAAGCTCTGATTTTACGATAACATTTGCAGGAATATCAGTAGCATTATCGGATATCGAAGTTCTTGAGGGGGTTGACACCGGGGAGGAAGAACCAGACCCTGTATACAATGGAATAACTATAGACGGAAGCTTCAAAGACTGGGATGCGGTCACAAAGTATGATGCAGGTTGTCCTAACGAAGAGCATAAGTACTGCATAGAAAAGACAGCGATGGTGTTTGATGGCGACTATGTATACATATACATAAAAGATGGCAACGCAGGAAGTGCTTTCGGTGCGGGTTCACATTCTAACGGAAGATATTCCATAAAAACAGACCTTGGCAATGAGCTTGTATTCCAGCTTACACAGGATGGCGGAATAAGCGGTGTAGAGAATGCAGAATGTATACATGTTGGAAAGCAGTGGGAAATAGCTATTCCAAAGGCTGACCTCCCAGCATACAACAATACACTGTCGTTTGGATTATACCTGACAGACCCATTTGTAACAGATGTATACAATCTTGACGGTTCAACAGGAAAGGATACCAATATAGATATAGCTTATGATGGGCTTTATGGTGACTGGGATAACTATCCGCACACAACTATAGAGTATGCGACAGCAGGTACACAGCAGGACAGAACAGATGCAAAGGGTGCACTCTACTGTGTAGGAAGTACACTTTATGGACATGTTGTGACAACGATGCCGGAACATCTGGCTGAAGCAGGCGGCGAATTTATGAATGCCGTTACGATACTTTTTAATAATAACTGGAGTCAGGTGTTCTATCCAAGAATGGAGACGGTGGCAGATGATGGTTCAATCAACTGGAATACACCTAAAGGTGGAATGGCAGATGGGACATATGAATTTTACCTGTTTTCAACAGATGCATGGCATAATTCACCAAGCATATATGATGCCAATGATATGGACAAATGGTACGGCAAGATGATAGTTACTATAAAAGACGGAAAAGATGAGTGTGAGTTCTATCTCGACCTTGAGAAGGTAGCTGAAAAGCTTAACTGTGATGCAAGTGATTTCAAGCGTATAGATGCTCAGTTTGGAAGACTCGGACAGCAGTGGATAACAACAGCGGGTGCATCTTCTGGTGCATGGCTTGGACTTATATTATGTGTTGGTGTGACAGCAGGTGTGCTGGTACGCCAGAAAAAGAAAAGTGACAGGCAGGTGTCTTAACGATGAGAGTTAGTCCTATAGTGGCAGTGGTAGTCATAGCATTATGGTTATATATAATTTCCGTTACGCACAGGGCAAAGCTTCATGCGTGGGAGTTTCTTATAGGAAGTCTTGGACTTTTCGGAATAATGATGATGACTATCCAGCCAGTTCTTACTATGCCGCTTGCAAGATGTGTGTCGGCGCTTGCAGGAGTTGTTGGCAATATTACAGGTACATTTACGGCGTATTTTAAGTATGGAATTATATTCATACATACAGGAGTTTCATCAATTACACTTCTTATCGATTTTGAATGTTCGGGAATAATCGAGATTATGGCATTTCTTTCGCTGCTGGCATTCTTTAATGTATATAATATCAGTGAGAAAATAATGGTCGGTATAGGTGGATTCTGCTACATTATGGTGTGTAACGCATTAAGAATAGTACTTATATGTCTTTCTGTACATTTCTTTGGTATGGGAGCGTATTATGTTGTTCATACATTCATAGGAAGGATATTCTTCTATGCTTTAAGTGTATGGCTGTATTTCTATGTGTTTACAAAGCCGCAGATTATTAAAATGAAAGTGGGGAATTTCGCATATGGCAGTGATAAAGTCAATTCTTAATTCCTTTCTTTTCTGGGGTGGCTGGATTATCATTCCATTTATAATGGAAATAGTTCCAGCGTTAGGAAGTGTGTTCCTGCTCATAAGAAGAGGGGCAAGATATAAAAAAAGAAAAAAAGAGCTGACAGTATATCCTGATATATCGCTGATTATTCCGGTGTATAATTCGCAGGATACGCTGTACCAGTGCATAGAGTCCATACATAAAAGTTCATATCCGAACGACAGGATAAGAGTGTTTCTTGTTAATAATAAGGGACAGGATAACAGCTTTGACGTGTATGCAGAGTGTCAGAGAAAGTTTCCTGAGCTTCGTATGCAGTGGATGAATGCAGAGCAGGGAAAGTCGCGTGCGCTTAATCTTGCGCTGTATAACAGTGAGGGAAAGTACATAATTAATCTTGACAGTGACGGACTTCTTGAGAAGAATGCGCTTGTAAATATGATTACAAGATTTGAGGCGGACACAGACCTTAACTGTATGACAGGTGCTATTCTTACAGTTCCGGAGCAGATAAAAAAGTATAAAGGTTTCTTTCCAAGGCTTCTGCGTAATCTTGAATTTATGGAGTATGCGCAGGCATTTCTTGCAGGAAGAAGTTACGCTTCAGAGCTTAATTCAGTGTATACACTGTCAGGCGCATTTTCGGCATTTAGAAAGTCAGCCGTGTTAAAGTCGTGGATGTATAACACGGATACTATATGTGAAGATACGCACATAACTTTCCAGATGCGTTACAGACAGGATGAACGTGTTGAGGTATGTGAGGATGCATTATTCTTTGTTGACCCGATAGAGGATGTCAATAAGCTGTATACACAAAGACAGAGATGGCAGAGGGGAAGTCTTGAGGTCGCCAAAATGTTTATGGATAAAGACTTCAAGTTAAAGAACTTTATTTCGGATGTGAGTGTTAAGACACTGCTTTACGACCACACATTTGCATTTCCAAGAATGATATGGTATCTGGCGCTGATATGCCTTATGGTTGTCGGATATTCAGGAAAAGTTATCATACTTTCAACGGGAATTATATTTGTACTTTATATTCTTGTGGGATATATGTATTTCATAACAGCATCACACTATTTAAAGATTAATAAAGAGGTGCGGTCCTACTATATAAGCCATTGGTGGTGTGTACTGCTGCTTCCGTTCTTTAATCTGGCAGTATTCTTTATAAGAATGGCAGGAATAATTAACAGTATACAGACAGACAGTTCGTGGAAGACGAAGACACTCACACAGGAATGTGCTGAATTCGCAGGAGTAGTGAAGAGTGATGTGAAAAAGGTGACTGGAATTATTGAAAAAATCAGACATAAAGTAAATATAAGTGCTGATGTGAATGACAGAAAATAATCTATTGCGGGACTACTGGGAATATTGTAGTTATGATGAGAAAACTATAAATGGGCAGATATAGAAGATGTACTGAAATAGGTTACTTTTGTCATTAACTCAGATATATAAAATTTTATGAGGTACATTTCTAAAAAAACATAAATATCATTGTACGGAAACGGAGTAACTATGGAAGAACAAAAGTCTGGCAATAATAAAAAGGCAGGAATGAAAAGACATCCTATTCTTATAATAACCACAATATGCGTGGTAGCTGCGGCGGCATTAGGCGGTCTGATTACATATATCCTGATAGGCAGATACGAAAAAGGAATAATTGAGGTGTGCGCAACTCAGCAGGATGCATATGTACAGCTTGTTTTAGACCAGATTAACTTAAAAGATAACAGAGATGATGAGGAGATTATTAACGACATATTAAAGACAATGGACTCCTCATCTAATAAATACTGGGCATTTTCTAAGAACCAGTCGATGTTATTCGTTAAGGATGTATTGGAAACCAACAGATATAAGGGTGTGTCAGCAGATACATATTATAATGCAAGACAGGCAGCAGATTTTATGAATGGGCTCGGGCTTAATAAAGTAGAGCACAGCGTTATAAGCCTTGATAACAAAACCTATCTTGTATCGGGAGTTATGTTTAAGTACGCAGGTCAGGATTACAGACTGTGCCTTATGACAGAAAAGAGTGTACTGCTTGATAATAATACATACCTTGAGATAAAGGTTCAGATGGAAACATTCGTAGTTGTAATACTGTTAGCACTTGTGCTTGTAGCATCTATATATGCGTTAAGAATAAGACAGTTATCATTTAAACTTGATGAAAAGGAAGCTGACATAAGAAGCCTTAGTATGAGCTTATCAAAGGTTAATGAGAAGCTTATGGATAAAGATCTTCACGATACACATAACAATGTATGGCGACAGAAGGCTATAGTGCCATTTATGAAAAAACTTATAGAAAGAAACATAATGCCGGTTACATTTGCACGTGTTGAATGTGAAAACAAGGAGAGCAGAAACAAGTTTCTTGGAAGGGCAGTTTATGTGCTGGACAGGGATGTCATTCGTTTTGAATATGGAGAAAGTGACATTATTCTGCTGGCAGTAAATGTGAGTGAAGCACAGTTGAAGTATAATCTTGGCGTGCTTGAGGATAAGGATGTCAAGGTTCAGAGAGTAATGCTTATAGACAATAGTACAGATATGAAAATGCTGGAAGAAAAATATCTGTAAGAATGGAGAGTATATGGCAGTTAAGTTATACAGAGAGTACAGAATAAAGTTTTATCTTAATATGCGACATTATATTATTATCAATGGAAACAAGGGTGAAACACATCCGCATACTTGGGAGTTTGCGCTTGATATAAAGTTTGGAAGAAGCTCATTTGTGGAGTTCAATATATTTGAAAAGGGAATAACAGACTTCCTTGATAAGTACCAGAATAAAGTCTTAAATGAAGAAGACCCATTTAATGCAATACTTCCTACACTTGAAAATGTAACAGACTATTTTGCAGAAGAATTCTACCGCATAATACATAATATCGGTGGAATACTGACATCTGTTGAAGCGAGTGAAACACCAACAAGAAGCTACATAATCAATATGGAAGAACAGGAAGAAAATGCGGGCAATAACGAGGAAACAGAAAATAAGATAATGTCTGACGTTATAGATGCAGTGCTTAATGGGATAGTGGATACGGATAAAGAATAATCAGTATATAAGAGGCAGGGTCAATGAATAAACAAGGGAAAAATCGTGTTTTATATTACACAGCGGCAGTAATCGGCGGACTTATATATATAGCGCTGGCAGTATTTATGTCCGTTATGGTTATAAAGCTTGTAAGCAGGAACGGAGTATATCCGTCAGGCTCAGATACTATGTATCATATATACAGGGGCGATTATGTATACAATTCCATAAAGGCAGGTAACTGGTATCCATTATATGATTATATGTGGTACAACGGAGTAGAGCTTATGAGATACTGGGCACCACTCTGCGCATATGTTATGGCATTCTGTGAAATGCTTGCCGGAGGGGATATGCTTATAGGATATCTCATATTTGTCGGACTTATATGTATGCTTGGTGCAGTAAGCTGGCTGTGTATAGGCATAAGAATGAAAAGGCCGGTACTTGGTGCATTTATAGGTATAATCTGGTTTTTTATGCCAAATAACCTGCTTGCATTATTCGTTGAAGGTAATCTTGCAAGGTCGCTAAGTATGATATTTCTGCCAGTATTTATATATGAGGTGTCAGAATATCTTAAAGACAGAAGGGCAGTAAGGATGCCTTTCATTATAATAAGCTTTGTGCTTATAGCGCTGTGCCATCTTGGCTATGCAGGAATGGCTGCGCTTGCGGTGATTGTATACTGTATTATACATATGTTACAGGGCTATTCCAAAAGAGCTGTGGGAGATATAATTGTCGATTTACTGCTAAGCTTTATGTTAATCGGCGTATGGATGGTCGCATCACTTAATGGTGGTATTACTTCGCTTGATAATTCTGAAAATATGGCAAACTTTTTCCAAAGCCTTTGGGTTACAATTAATCCACTAGACAGAGTGACAACTAATAATTCACATTTTTACTTCGGTCTTGCTGCAGCACTGCTTGCAGTAAGCGGAATGTTTTTCGGATATAAGAAGTCAAGGGCAGGCTTTATTGCAGCCATAATAACACTCATATGCACAACAACGGCTATGTATCCGGTGCTTAAGATACTTCCGGGAAGCCAGTATCTGTGGATGTTAAGATTTATATCAATAGCACTGTGTATGATACTTTACAGCTTTCTTAAGTGGGATACTTTAAAGAAACCGCTTGTGGTGTTGTTCTGCGTTATACTTATTGCCGATATCGTTCCATCGCTTCCGCTTATAACAGGTGATGGCAATAATATCAGCGTATCAAAGAACGGAATAACTATCGACTATAATAATAATGACAGTGCGTGGGACAGACTTGATGAACAGCAGAATTCAACACTGATAGCTCAGGCACAGTCACTTACAAAGCAAAGACTTACTTTATTGGATGACAGCAGTCTTGGCTCAACAGGTGCATTTCTGGTATCTGACTGGAATGAGTCTGTACCGGCAGTGTTTGGTGCAGGACGTGAAGCGGCTAATACATCAACTAATATAGTAAGGCTTAACAGGGCTTTGTCAGATGGCAGCTATTATTATGTATTTGACAGAAGCCGTGAGCTTGGAAGTGATACAGTGTTAGTTAAGCTTTCAGTCATAGCAAAATATGGTTCTTCAGTGTATGATATGGACGTGGCAGCCAAGGCATCGGGCTATGAGGTTGCAGGTGCCAATGCAGCATACAGGCTGTACCATATGGATACTTATGACAACTGGGGAACTGTGAGCAGTTATGAGGCTATAGGCATAGGAAGCGGAACACCGCTTATATCACAGTCATTCCCGGCAGTAGAGGAAACGGACTCTGATAATCTTAACGACTACACCTATGAACAGCTTTCAAAGTATAAAGAGGTTATTCTTGCAGGTTTTACATACGATGACAAGGATGCGGCAGAAAGCCTTATAGTTAAGCTTAGTGAGTCAGGCGTAAAGGTTGTCATATATGCGGATGGAATTCCACAGAATAAAAAGACACAGAGTCAGGAATTCTTAGGAGTGACCTGCAGCGATATTGTATTTAACAATGGTTTTCCTGATATGGATACAAAGATAGGAATACTTTATCCCGACCTTTTTCCAAAGGGCTATACAACATGGCAGACAGTTTATCTTAACGGCCTTACCAATGTATTGGGAAGTGTAACTGATAATGGACTTACACTTGACTTTTATGGTACAGTTAAGAATGACAATATAATTATGTGCGGCTTTAATCTTGCTTATTACTATGGCGTGACTTATGATGCTTCCATTGGAAAGCTTCTAAGTGATATGCTTGATATTACCTCCACACAGCTTCCTGACAGGAAAAATGTGGAACTTAATATAGAGCACAGCACTAATGGAATAACGATTACATCTGATTATGACAATGTGAATACAAGTCTTGCTTACCACGATATATTTGAGTCAGAACAGTGGCTTGGAAAAAAGAATAATCTCACGTATGTCAAGGCAGGAGTTACCGATATAACATTTAAAGTACCATACCTGTGGCAGGGCGCACTTGTAAGCGTAGCGGGACTTGTGTTGACAGTGGCATGGATGGTTATTCTGTGCATAGGTGAAAAGAAGAGAAAGCTGTCACCGGCAAGCGTAGAAGAGATTGAGCTTATAGAGATAGATACAGAAGAATAGTCTGGTGATAAGCAGCACATTATATTGGCAGGAATATATGATATGGAGTTTTATATATGAAGATATTTGATACACATGCACATTATGATGATGAAGCGTTTGATAAGGACAGGGACGAATTATTAACAGGTCTGTTAGCCGGTAATATAGGAACTATTGTAAATGTGGGTGCAAGTATGGACGGGTGCAGGGCTTCTGTAGAGCTTGCCAGTAAGTATGAGCATATATATGCAGCGGTAGGCATCCATCCGGACGATTATGAGAGACTTGATAAAAATCAGGAGTTCTTAGACTGGTTAAGAAATGAAGCGCTTAATAATAACAAGGTTGTTGCGATTGGAGAAATTGGACTTGATTATTATTATGATGAGCCGGGAAGAGAGCTTCAGAAGAAGTGGTTTGCAAGGCAGCTTGAACTTGCAAATGAGGTGAACAAACCGGTCATTATACATTCAAGAGATGCGTGTGCTGACACGATAGATATATTAAAAAATGGACATGCACAGGATATAGGTGGTATAATTCATTGTTATTCATATTCAAAGGAAACAGTTAAAACATTTTATGATATGAACTTTTACTTTGGAATAGGCGGAGTGCTTACTTTCAAGAATGCAAGAAAGCTGGTGGAGGCGGCAGAGGTTATACCGCTTGACAGGATAGTGTTAGAAACAGACTGCCCGTATCTTGCACCAGTGCCTAACAGGGGAAAAAGAAATGACAGCAGTAACATACAGTATGTCATAGAGAAGCTTGCAGATATAAAGGGAGTCACTAAGGAAGAGATAGCCCGCGTGACATATGAAAATGCATGCAGGGTATATGGACTTGATGAACGTATGTAGTACAGTGTGAAAAATAGATTTTTTACATGTGGGATTAGTGTCTGCGCGAATTTGACACAAACTCATTATGCGCAGGTCAGAGGTTCATTTGACACTTCCATCATAATAATCTGGGATGTTATAAGAAAGCAGCGAATATGGATAAATGTAACATTTGTGTCAGTATAAGAATGGAGATATAGATATATGAATAATAAGAATTATGACAATGTTATGCATCTTGGGAATCCGACTAATACAATAGCGGTTCTTAACAGATATGGTTTTAACTTTCAGAAAAAGTTCGGTCAGAACTTTCTTATAGATGAAAATGTTGTTCAGAAGATAGTAAGAGAAGCTGGAGTTACAGAAGATGACTTTGTGCTTGAGGTGGGTCCAGGCATTGGAACTATGACACAGATACTCTGTGAAAATGCAAGAGAAGTTGTGGCGGTTGAGATAGATAAAAAGCTTATTCCGATACTTACAGAGGATACCCTTTCATGGTATGACAATGTAACTGTCATCAATGAAGATATATTAAAGCTTGATATAAAAGAGCTTGCAGAGAAGAAAAATGGCGGAAAACCAATAAAGGTTGTTGCCAATCTTCCCTACTATATAACAACGCCTATTATTATGGGACTTTTTGAGAGTGGAGTACCGCTTGACAGCATAACTATTATGGTGCAGAAGGAAGTGGCTGACAGGATGCAGGTAGGCCCCGGAACTAAGGATTATGGCGCACTTTCGTTGGCAGTACAGTATTATGCCAAGCCAAAGATTGTGCTGAATGTTCCTGCGAGCTGCTTTATGCCAAGACCTAATGTGGACTCAGCGGTAATTAAGCTTGAAAGATACGAAAAGCCGCCGGTTGATGTGCATGACGAACATCTTATGTTCAGAATAATAAGGGCATCATTTAACCAGCGCAGAAAAACTATGATGAACAGTGTCGGCAACAGCGGTGATGTAAATGTATCAAAAGAAAAGCTGGCAGCAGCACTTGAGAAATGTGGACTTCCTCTTACAATACGTGGAGAGGCACTTACACTTGAACAGTTTGCCACTCTTACTAATGCGATAGTAGAAGAATAATTTTATATTGTACATATTTTGCCTCCCGGCTACATAAGATTTGATATCAATCTTATAATGCTGGGAGGTTTTTTATGGCTGATTATCAGCGGTTTGTTTCATACATTTATTCTTATCCGGGAGGTGTTAAGGATAAGAATGTCGGTTTTGCCAAGGTAGAGGTAAGGTCGGGTGAAATGCGCCTTAATATTAATCTTCGTGGCGTGTATACAGATACGCCGCAGATGTTTGGTGTGCATATGCTTATAGACAGGGATGATGCTATTCCCGGCAGATACAGGCTTATGAAGGTCGGCGACTGTCTGGTGAATAATGGTATGGCATCGTATGCCGGGATATTTAACGCAGGTAATATTGAGAATTCAGGTTATACGTCATCGGACATATGTGGAATAGCTGTTGCTAACAAAGGTGACAGATATTATATGATGTTTTCTATGTGGGAAGACTATGACATTAACCCCGATGTTATTGAATTTGCAGGTAGTGGAGTGAGGAAGTATGGGGGAAATGTTGAGATTGAGGGAGAGAGTGAAGATGATATAGAGGGGAGCGGAAGTGGAGAAATAAGAGGACTTGGAAAAGGATATACGGAAGGTAGTGAAGGGAATAAAGAGGATGATGTAGGTAGTCAGGATAATAGGGTAAGCGATGGAGAAAATGGAGAGGTAAGGTATGCGGAAGGTGGTGAAGGTAATAAGAATGGCAATGTAGTAAATTATGCATCCGGTAGTCAATGCAATAAAGGAAATTATGACAAAAGAAGTGGGGAAGATATGTATGTAGGAGAGCGTGAGAATGATAGAAATGGTGGAACAAGAAACAGAGGCAAAGAAAATACACCTGATATACATATGCAGAACAGATATAATGAAGAATTACAGGCGATGGAAAGCGAGGAGGATGATACTGAGAGCTGTGGCTGTACAGACAAGGATAAGGTGAATGAAAAGACACGACAGGATGCCTGCAATGAGAGATTATACAAAAAACTGTATTCCAAGGCAGATTATGTAGATGCATTTGATGATGACTACTTCTATGACTGTATAGAAGTAACTCCGCAGATGTTGTCACGACTTCCGCTAAAGGATAAGGAGATAATCAACAACAGCTTTCTTATTCACGGATATTATAACTTTCATCATCTTCTGTTTGGAAGGGTGTGCGACAATGAAAATAATACCAACTATTTTATAGGAGTGCCGGGAATGTACTGCAACAGAGAGCGATATATGGCATCAATGTTTGGCTTTAGCAACTTCAAAAAGAGCCACAGAAGTGATTATAATAATCCATACTTTGGATACTGGTATCAGGAAATATAGACAAAGCGCCTGTGGTCCTGCCACACACCGTTTAGTTTAGCATATGAGTGCGCTATGCCCTCATCAATAAAGCCAAACTTTTCCATAAGGTGAAGTGATGCGGCATTGTCAGGATGAATGTAGCATTCTGTGCGGTGAAGTCCAATATCGGGAACAATATATTCAAGTGCAGCAGCTATCATAAGAGAGGCAAGACCCTGATTGCGGTGGTATTCGTCTATCTTATATCCCATATTGGCACAGGGTGATGAACCTCTGCTGATATGGGAGAATGACAGCGAACCAAGTATATAATCGGGTTCATTTTTGTCTATCAGGAAGAACCTTGCAAATGTCATAGAAAGCAATCCTTTCATCTCAGCATCAAGCATACGGCTTATAAAGCTTTCGGTGTAAAAAGAAGCTGGTTTGTCAGACTCATACTTATCAAAGTCCTTGCGGTTACGGTAATAGAAGTCAAGAACATCTATGGAGTTATTGTGGTTGAGAACTTTGAGAGAGTATCTGCCAAGATTGTATTCGAGTTTCATGTTAATCCTCATTTCTTTATATGCGTATATTTTGTGATGCCGGTGTTTCTTTCAGAGCTTCTTTTCTGGCTTCTTTTTCAGCTTTCTTTTTCTGACGGAGTTCCCTAAAAAATGTGCTTAACATAGTAGAACATTCTTCGTCACATACACCCCTTACAACCTCAGCCTGATGGTTAAACTGTGGCATATTAAGAAGATTGATTATAGAACCTGCACATCCTGCTTTAGAGTTCATAGAGCCTATAACAACACGCGGTATGCGCGCCTGAACGATTGCACCTGCACACATCTGGCATGGCTCTAAAGTAACATATATAGTACAGTCTTCAAGCCTCCAGTCGTTCATATAGCGGCTGGCTTTTTTAATGGCAGTAATCTCAGCATGACCGAGAGTTGTCTTATCTGTGTTTCTTCTGTTATATCCACGTCCGATGATTTTTCCATTATAAACAATTATACATCCGATAGGAACTTCATCAAGCATGGCTGCTTTCTTTGCCTGTTTGATGGCAAGCTTCATATAGTGGATGTCTTCTTTGGAAAATGTATCAGGAGATGAAACAACAGATGCAACTGAAGCATTTATATCGGTATTATTGTCATTCATATTTATCCTCATTTCTGCGCACGTTTTTTGCGCATAACGAGTTTGTGTCAAGTGCACGCAGACACAAATCTCGCGTGTGAAAAATTTATTTTTCACACTATTAGTCCTCATTTATTTCACCTATAATCAAATTGATATTTGAAAATTGATTGCACTGAAAGTTTTCTATCATTCCGAAATTTTTTAACTGTAAGTCTTCAATCTTATATGACATAATTGTATGCCTCCCATTTTTTACTAACCAAATTTTCTTTTAATGCATCACCAGTTTAACTGTTCACTTAAAATTATCCTATTTATCTATAATTGTAGCATTTTATATTAATGTAAACAATATTTTTCTTTTTTTATACAAAATGAGTTAATTCTAAACGGATTTTGTATTTTTTTAAAGGGAGGTTTTGGTATGTCGATGAATATTAGCGGATAAGGAAATATCAAAAGAGCCTATTGATGCTGTTTGAAGCCGGAGTGCCATGCTCATGTGCGGTAAAGTAACACACAAGAACTTGATAGACAGCAGCCTATATTCCGTAAAAAAGGTCTTGACACATATCCGAAACCGGATATATAATATATACGAAATCGGATATTAAAGGGGGACGTGATGAACTGATGAACGATAAAAAACCAAGAATATATGCCTATTTATCTGCGGAAATTACTTCATTGTATCATGAAGCGGCTGTAAAAATAGGCATTTCTGATACTGTCTTAAATATCCTGTATGTGCTTTGTGAAAAGGAAGGACAATGCCTTCAAAGCGACATATTCAGGCTAACAGGTATCAGTCGGCAAACAATCAATTCGGCAATCCGTAAATTAGAAAAAAGTGAGCTTGTCTATCTGGAACAGAGAGAGGGCCGAAATACAATGGTCTGTTTGACCGAAAAAGGGAAAGATTTTTCTACGGAAAAAATTCTCCCATTATTTCAAATCGAAGATAAAATATGGGGCGCATGGACAGTCAATGAACAAGAAAAATATATACAATTCTCACAAACATACCGAGACTTGTTAAAAAAGTATCTGCGTGAAGATTTATAGACAATCCTGCCCCACAAAAGGAGCAGTTATGAACAGAGAAAACAAACGAAAACAATATGAAAAAGGTTATTATAAAACACATAGTTGTAAAGACAGCTTTACTTGTAAAGTATGTGGTAGGCTTGTAGTATCTGCTGGAGCAGGAAGCGACCACAGGAACCATTGCCCGAATTGCCTAAGCAGCTTACATTTAGATATTGAGCCGGGAGACAGGGAAGCTAATTGTGGAGGGATTATGGAACCAGTAGGCGTGTGGGTTAGAAAGAATGGTGAGTGGGCAATTATTCATCGTTGCCGGATATGTGGACATTTAAGTTCCAATCGCGTAGCAGCAGACGACAACCCGATGAAACTGATGTCGATTGCAATGAAGCCTCTTTCCCAACCGCCTTTCCCACTGGAAAAAATTGAAGAAATGACGGCTCTTATGGGCGGTGAAGGACAAATGTATGCAAGATAGCAAATCCAGTCGAGTCAGTCAACGGCAAGTAAATGGGCTGCGCCCACCGTTGACAGCCCCGCCTGCCTTTGCTGTCCGGTAATCAAGGAGCGACAGCCTAACGTGCTGCCGCCCCTTACAATCATTCAGAGAGAGGGGGATTTCCATGAATGAGTTTGAAGTCTACAAAGAACATATCCAGTACACCCACAACGCCTACTGCAAGGTTGTGATACGCCATGCGTCCTATGACGCATACCGGCTTATCATGGCAAGGTGGAAAAAGGAAATCTCTTTCGACTATCTGACTGATGAAAAGTTTTATCCGTTCGGCACTACTGACATTTACTTTGCAGAGCCGGAACAGACCGAAGAATCTTTTTTTACTTCCTGCGGACAGACAGTGCTGTTGCATGACCCGGTTCTTGCCGCTGCACTCCTGCGACTGCCACCGTTCAAGCAGGAAATGATATATCTCTATTATTTTTGTGCGCTGACACAAAAGGAAATTGCGGAAAGTTTCGGGAGAAAGCGGAGCAACACCGGGCAGCATATCCGCAACGCCCTGCGGCAGCTATATGAGGAAATGGAGGTGTTAGGCTATGAGCGACCGACTTCTCCCCTTTGAAACGATAGTGAAGTCGCAGCAGGGCGACCCGGCAGCTGTAAACGCTGTCCTTGCCCGGTATGCCGGATATATCAAGCACTTCTCCAGAATCAACGGACACTATAACGTGGATATGGAGGACTACATCAAAACCAAGCTGATAGAGAGCCTTTTCAAGTTCCGGTTTGACCGTTGAACTATTTACAACTGAATAACCACCGCCCCACAGCGGAACATGAGCAGTAAGTCTGAAAAAGATTTGTTGCTTTTTTGTTGCCCGCTTTTAGAGAAAGCGGACTGTATCGTGTAAAAATACGGAAAATTTCTTTTTTCGTTTGACATTTTTTGAAATGCCCTGTATTAAAGCGTGTAAGCAGAAAATGAAAATGCTCATGTGCGATAAAGTAATACACAAGAATTTGATAGACAGCAGGCTCACTATTCCGTAAATTTTGTTTTCAATGCTTGCCTTTTCAACGCCGATATGCTATAATATTTCCATTCCAAAGTAAGGAGTTAAAAATATGCGGCAGGGTATTCTTAAATAAAACTATAATCAAATAGTGGGAACAAAAAATTGTAAACGCCCCTTTAAAGAGAGGCTTAGTTTTTTGTACCCTTTTTAAGAATACTTTTGCCTTATATATTTGACATAGAAAAGCGGCCGTTGTTTGTAGCGTGCCGTATGTATGTGTATGTCTGTTTACCATATCCCCAGCGGTAAAAGTATTTTGCTGTTGGGGATTTTTGTGCCCTTTGGGGCTGAATGGAGGACAAACACATGAAAATAATCAATATCGGTATTCTTGCTCATGTAGATGCAGGAAAAACAACTTTAACGGAAAGCCTGCTTTATACCAGTGGAGCCATTACAGAATTAGGAAGTGTAGATAAAGGAACAACGAGAACAGATACTATGGCTTTAGAACGTCAGCGTGGAATTACCATTCAAGCTGCTGTTACTTCTTTTGACTGGAAAAACTATAAAATCAATATTGTAGATACCCCAGGTCATATGGACTTTTTGGCAGAAGTATATCGCTCCCTCTCTGTTCTTGATGGGGCAATTTTAGTAATTTCTGCAAAGGACGGCGTACAGGCACAGACAAGGGTGCTGTTCCATGCACTCCGAAAAATGAAAATTCCAACGATTATTTTTGTAAATAAGATAGACCAGGGGGGCATTAACTTACAGAGTGTTTATCAAAATATCAGGGAAAAACTTTCTGATGAAATCATAGTCATGCAAGATGTTTTGTTCACTCCGGAAGTATCGCTAACGGATATTGCGGATATAGAAAAATGGGAGTCTGTTGTTGGTGAAAATGATGAACTCCTGGAAAAGTATATTGCGGGAGAACCTTTGGAAATACAGGATTTACAGAGGGAAAAATGCAGAAGAATACAAAACAGTTCCCTGTTTCCTGTTTATCATGGAAGCGCAAAGAACAATATCGGAACGGAAAAGCTGATTGAAGTTATCACAGAAACATTTACTTCTGGTGCGGATAACAATCAATCCGAGTTATGCGGGAGCGTTTTTAAAATTGAATACACAGACCAGAAGAAACGGCTTGTTTATTTGCGGTTATACAGCGGGACACTTCGTTTGCGAGATACGATTCTTCTAGCCCAAAAGCAAAAACTAAAAATCACAGAAATGAGGATTCCGTCAAACGGAGAGATTGTGCAGGCGGATATAGCTTGCTGCGGAGAAATCGCTATTCTATCCAATGATACTTTGAAACTGAACGATATTCTTGGAAATACAGAACTTCTGCCGCGCAAGGCATGGGAAGAAAATCCAACCCCATTGCTTCGAACAACGGTGGAACCGCAAAAACCGGAACAAAGGGAACTTCTGCTGAACGCCTTAACAGAAATTGCAGATACAGACCCGCTATTGCATTATTATGTGGACACAATAACGCATGAAATTATTCTTTCTTTTTTGGGAAAAGTCCAGTTAGAGGTTATTTGTTCTCTGTTAATAGAGAGATACCATGTGAACATAAATGTAAAAGAGCCAACGGTCATTTATCTGGAAAGACCGTCGAAAGCAGCAAATCATACGATTCATATTGAAGTGCCACCCAACCCGTTTTGGGCGTCGATAGGCTTATCTGTAACGCCACTTCCGATGGGCAGCGGCGTGCAGTATGAAAGCAAAGTTTCTATCGGCTATCTGAATCAAAGTTTTCAAAATGCCGTAGCAGAGGGGGTTCGTCATGGCTTAGAACAGGGGTTATATGGCTGGGAGGTAACGGACTGTAAAATCTGTTTTGAATACGGACTTTATTACAGTCCGGTCAGCACTCCGGCAGATTTTCGTTTTCTTGCTCCTGTTGTTTTGGAACAGGCTTTAAAAAAATGCGGAACGCAGCTATTAGAGCCTTATCTCTCCTTTACCCTCTATGCACCGCAGGAATATCTCTCACGTGCGTATAATGACGCGCCAAAATACTGCGCGGAGATTGAATCAACACAACTGAAAAATGATGAAGTCATCTTTAAAGGGAAAATCCCTGCGCGCTATATAGGGGAATATCGCAATGATTTGAATTTTTATACAAATGGAAGAAGTGTCTGCCTTACCGAATTAAAAGGATATCAAGAATCTTTAGGAGAGCCAGTCTTTCAAACCCGACGTCCTAACAGTAGATTGGATAAAGTGCGCCATATGTTCAACAAAACGATATAACGTTGACATGGAGGACTACATCAAAACCAAGCTGATAGAGAGCCTTTTCAAGTTTCGGTTTGACCGTTGAACTATTTACAACTGAATAACACCGTCCCACAGCGGAACATGAGCAGTAAGTCTGAAAAGATTTGCTGCTTTTTTGTTGCCTGCTTTCGGGAAAGTAGACTGTATTCTGAAAAAAATACGGGAAATTTCTGCTTTCGTTTGGCGTTTTTTGAAATGCCCTGTATTAAAGCGTGAGGGCAAGGAAAGAGAAATTTTCCGGTTGGAGGTTGCCAAACATATTTTTTTAGATTACCCCCACAAAACAGGCAAAACGCAGCTTTCCAAACGCCTTATTGTCGGGAAAACCTAAGCTGCCAGAAAAGTTTTTGCTGGAATTTCCGTCCATTCTGCCCTGCCCGGTTTTGTAGGTATTGGGGGAAGAAATTTGCCGCCAAAGTTGGCAAAATCCCCGTCTGCGGAACTAAAGGTATTGAAAGCAGCCACACACAGCGTAGTCCGGCAGTTTCTTAGAGCAAGTATCGACCAGTGTACCAAATTTCGCTTTCGCTCCATTTGTTCCCCCGGTCTTACTTGTTGGGGTTGCCACCCCAAGCCCGCCTTTTGCGGCTCCAGCCGCTGAAAAATCCACGAAAAAATTTTGAAAGGAGTTGACACCACCATGAAACCCAAGACCTACAACACGCCCAAGCGGAAATGTGTTGTGAAAACCCGGCTGACCGAGGACGAGCGAAAAACCTTTGAGGACAAATGCGCCGCCCTCTCCATGAGCCAGTCTGAATATATCCGGCAGGCTATTTTTTACAGCAAGATAACCCCGGTTATCCGAGTGACCGCCCACAGCGAGGAAATGCTGACTGCCGTTTCTTCCCTTGTGGCGCAGTACGGAAAAATCGGCAGCAACTTAAATCAGATTGCCCGTTATCTGAACGAATACGGCATACCCTACAATGCCCTGTCCGGCGAAGTGCGGGCAGCCGTTTCCGACCTTGCCGCCTTAAAGTTTGAAGTGCTGAAAGTGATTGGAGAAGCCTATGGCAACGATAAAGCATATCAGTTCTAAGAACGCCGACTACGGGGCAGCCGAAGCCTATCTGACCTTTGAGCATGACGAGTTCACCATGAAGCCCGTCCTTGATGAAGCGGGGCGGCTTATCCCCCGGCGGGACTTCCGGCTGGAAACCCTCAACTGCGGGGAGGAAGATTTTGCCCTCTCCTGCATACGGGCAAATATGCGGTACGGCAAGAACAACAAGCGGGAGGACATAAAGAGCCACCACTATATCATTTCCTTTGACCCAAGGGACGCAGCCGACAACGGGCTGACCGTAGACCGGGCGCAGGCGTTGGGGCTTGCCTACTGCAAGGAGCATTTTCCCGGACATCAGGCTATGGTCTGCACCCACCCGGACGGGCATAACCACAGCGGGAATATCCATGTGCATATCGTTATCAATTCCCTGCGGATTGCCGAGGTGGAACGAAAGCCCTACATGGACAGGGCAAGCGATACCAGAGCCGGGGACAAGCACCGCTGCACCTCTGCCGCCCTGCGGTACTTCCGAAGTGAAGTCATGGAGATGTGCCACCGGGAGGGCTTGCACCAGATTGATTTATTGAATGGCAGCAAGAACAAAGTGACCGAGCGTGAGTATTGGGCGAAGAAACGGGGACAGGCAAAGCTGGACGAGAAAAACGCCCCCATGATTGCGGACGGCGTAACGCCCCGGACAACCAAGTTTGAAACCGACAAGGAAAAGCTGCGCCAGACTATCCGGGCGGTACTGTCAAAAGCAAAATCCTTTGATGAATTTTCCGCTTTACTTCTTAGGGAGGGCGTGACCGTTAAGGAGAGCCGGGGCAGATACAGCTACCTCACGCCGGACAGGACGAAGCCCATCACCGCCCGGAAGCTGGGGACGGATTTTGACAAGCCCGCCGCCCTTGCCCTTTTTGCTGAAAACGCCGCCAGAGCCGCCCAAAAGGAACAAGGCAGACAGGAATACCCTGCCGCTGTTTTCAAGCGTCCAGAGGGGCAGAAACCGCCGAAAATGACACCGAACACCGACAGCCCACAGCGGCTTGTAGACATTCAAAAGAAGCTGTCCGAGGGCAAAGGAAAGGGCTATGAGAAATGGGCGGCCGTCTTTAACCTTAAACAAATGGCAAAGACCCTGACTTATCTGAATGAGCATGGATTTTCCAACCCCGAAGAAGTGGAAGCCGCCCTTGCCGCCGCCATTTCCGGGCAGCACGCCGCCGGGGAGAAGCTGAAAAAACTGGAAAGCAAGATTACCGCCAACAAGGAACTCATGCGGCAGACCGCCGTTTACCGAAAGACCAAGCCCGTCTATGAGGGGCTGAAAAAGGCGAAGAAGCCGGAGCAGTACCGGGAGCAGTACCGAGCCGACCTCACACTCTACGAAGCGGCGGTACGGCATTTCCGGGAACAGGGCCTTACGAAGCTGCCAGCCGTTTCCAGGCTGCAAGCGGACAACGAAGCCATGATTTCCGAGAAAAACAGCCTTTATACCGACTACCGGGCGCAGAAAGCCAAAGCCGCTGAACTGCAAAAAGTCAAATCCAACCTTGCCGCCATTCTCCGGCAGGAACAGACAAAGGAGAAACGGCAGGATTTAGACCGTTAAAAACCGCCCCGAAATGATACCGAGGAGCAACAAAACACGCCCCCGGCACTATCCCCGTCTGTAATACCATGCCGATTTTTCAAGGGGCATACAGCGGGGAAAATCCCCGAAAATGACACCGAAACGATACACAAAAAGCCGCCTATCCCGTAACGCCGATAGGAACGGCGGAAAGGAGCAGATTTGCCACGAATGAGCAAGAAGCGGAAAGAGGAATGGGCTTTTTTCCTTAATGACCGCAACCGTATCACTTACAACCCACTCTGCCGCAAGTGCTGCCGCACCTGCAAGCAGAGTTTCCGGGCAACCATCATAGACTGCCCACCCTTTCTATCCAAACGAGCCAAAGACAAGACCATGACAAGGAGGTGAACCCTATCGCTGACTATATCACCGCAGAAACGGAGCTGCCCGCCTACCTGCCTTATCCCCGTTTCCTGCTGAAAATGGATATATCCCACACCGCAAAGCTGCTGTATGCGCTGCTGTTAGACCGTTCCACCCTTTCCCAGAAGAACGGCTGGCAGGACAGCGAGGGGCGGACATACATTGTCTACCCCATAGCAGAGATAGCGGAAATGCTGGATAAAGGCTGCACCACCATAAAGGGCGCATTGAACGAACTGGACGCTGCGGGGCTGCTGGAACGCAGGCGGGCGGGCTTTTCTTGTGCCAACCGCCTGTATGTGAAAGTGCCGCAGATACCAGTGGTACAGTTTTCCGACCAACTGACGGGCGGAAAACCGGCTATCATAAGGGCGGAAAACCGACCTGCTGACAGCCGGAAAACTGACCTTATGACAGTCGGAAAACCGTCCCCTAACCAAACTAATATAAACAACCTAATAGAGAGCCAAACAAAAGGAGCGAGTGAGGGGGAATCCCCCGCCGCTTATGGCAGATATAAAAACGTATTCCTTTCTGACGCAGAACTTTTGGAACTGGAAAAGGATTTCCCCGGCAAGTGGGAGTATTACCTTGACCGCCTTTCCTGCCATATCGCTTCCACCGGGAAGCAGTACCAGAGCCATGCAGCCACCATTTACAAATGGGCGCAGGAGGACAAAGCAAAGGAAATGCCAAAGAAAGGCATACCCGATTATTCGTACAAGGAGGGAGAAAGTTTATGAGTAACGATTTTGAAACCATGATTGATAAAATGACTGCAACTACCCTGGAACAGCCGGACTACACAGGGGCAGACGGGCTTTTGTACTGCGGGAGCTGCCGCAAGCCCAAAGAAGCCTACTTCCCGGAGGGCAAGAACCTGTTCGGGCGTGACCGCCACCCGGCAGAGTGCGACTGCCAGAGGAAAATCCGGGAGGAACGGGAAGCCGCCGAGAAGCAGAGAAAGCACCTTGACATTGTTGAGGACTTGAAACGCCGGGGTTTTACCGACCCCGCCATGCGGAACTGGAATTTTGAACAGGACAACGGGAAATGCCCCCAAATGCAGACTGCCCGTTCCTATGTGGGGAAATGGGAGCAGATGAAAGAGGGAAATCATGGACTGATTTTGTGGGGCAAGGTAGGCACAGGCAAAAGTTATTTCGCCGGGTGCATTGCAAACGCCCTCATGGAGAAAGAAATCCCGGTCTGCATGACGAATTTTGCCACAATCCTAAATGACCTTGCAGCCACCTTTGAGGGCAGGAATGACTATATTTCCCGGCTTTGCCGCTATCCCCTGCTTATCATTGATGATTTTGGCATGGAGCGGGGGACGGAATACGGCTTAGAACAGGTCTACAACGTGATTGACAGCCGTTACCGAAGCGGCTTGCCGCTGATTGTCACCACCAACCTGACCTTGCAGGAATTACAGAACCCGCCGGACACGCCCCATGAGCGTATCTATGACCGATTGCGTGAAATGTGCCAGCCTGTTTATTTTTCCGGGGAGAACCAGCGGAAACAGACGGCGCAGGAGAAAATGGAACGGTTGAAAAAGCTGCTGAATGAAAAGGAGAACTGCCTATGACCGACACCCAAAGAAACAACCGCCCTGCCCGCCGCCCGGACTGCGTGACCGAGGTACGCATGGGCAATACCGTCCTTATCGTTTCCGGCTACTTCAAGGAGGACGCCACCGCCACCGCCGCAGACAAGATGATGAAAGTGCTGGAAGCGGAAAGCAGCCTGCCCGGAAGCAGACGGGAAGCCGCACTGGAAAAACCGGCGTTTTGACGGGACGTAAAGAAGCAGTTTGACACTTTTGCCGCTATACAGACAGCCGCCCCCTGTGGTACAATCAAAGTACGGAATAGTGGGGCTGGCTGTCGGAAACGGAGGAATTTATGTTAAGACAGACCACCCAAACTTTAATCACCGCCCTTTACCCCAGATTATCCCATGAAGATGAACTTGCCGGGGAATCCAATTCTATCAGCAACCAGAAGCGAATCCTGGAAACCTATGCCAGACAGAACGGTTTTTCCAACCTCAAATGGTATACGGACGACGGTTATTCTGGTGCAAACTTTCAAAGACCCGGATTTCAAGCCATGCTTGCAGATATTGAAGCCGGAAAAGTCGGCACAGTCATTGTCAAGGATATGTCGAGGTTAGGGCGAAACTACTTACAAGTGGGAATGTACACAGAAATGATATTCCCGCAGAAAAACGTCCGTTTCATTGCTATCAATGACGGCGTGGACAGCGCACAGGGGGAAAATGACTTTGCCCCGCTGCGGAACATTTTTAACGAATGGCTGGTGAGGGACACGAGCAAGAAAATCAAAGCGGTCAAACGCTCCAAAGGCATGAGCGGCAAGCCCATTACAAGCAAGCCCGTCTATGGCTATCTCATGGACGAGGAGGAGAACTTCATCATTGACGAGGAAGCCGCCCCGGTGGTACGGCAGATTTACAGCCTTTGCCTTGCCGGGAATGGCCCGACCAAGATAGCCCGTATGCTGACGGAGCAGCAAATCCCCACGCCGGGGACGCTGGAATATCGCAGGACGGGAAGCACCCGCCGCTACCACCCCGGTTATGAGTGCAAGTGGGCGACAAATACGGTGGTTCATCTGCTGGAAAACCGGGAATATACGGGCTGCCTTGTGAATTTCAAGACGGAAAAGGTTTCCTACAAGCTGAAACACAGCGTAGAAAATCCCCCGGAAAAGCAGGCAGTCTTTGAAAACCACCATGAGCCTATCATTGACCGGGAAACGTGGGAACGGGTGCAGGAATTACGCAAGCAACGCAAACGCCCCAACCGCTATGATGAAGTGGGCTTGTTTTCCGGCATACTCTTTTGTGCGGACTGCGGCAGCGTGATGTACCAGCAGCGTTACCAGACCGACAAGCGGAAACAGGACTGCTACATCTGCGGCAGCTACAAGAAGCGCACCGCCGACTGTACGGCGCACTTTATCCGCACCGAGCTTTTGACCGCCGGAGTGACCGAAAACCTTAGAAAGATTACCAGCTATGCGGCAAAGCATGAAGCCCGCTTTATGAAGCTGCTTGTGGAGCAGAACGAGGACGGGGGCAGGCGCAGGAACGCCGCAAGGAAAAAGGAACTGGAAACGGCACAGAAGCGTATCAGCGAACTTTCCGCTATCTTTAAGCGGCTGTATGAGGACAGCGTGACCGGGCGCATATCGGACGAGCGTTTTTCGGAACTGTCGGCAGACTATGAAGCCGAGCAGAAAGAACTGAAAGAACGTGCTGCCGGGTTGCAGGCGGAACTTTCCAAGTCGCAGGAAGCCGCTGAAAACGCAGAAAAGTTTATGAAAGTGGTTCGCAGGCACACCAGTTTTGAAGAACTTACCCCAACCCTGCTGCGGGAGTTTGTGGAGAAAATCGTTATCCACGAAAGCGTTGCCCTTGACGGGAAACGCCGGGGGAAGTTACGCAGACAGGAAATTGAAATCTATTATTCTTTTGTCGGCAAGGTAGAACTGCCCGACTAATGCCCGCCCTGTCCGGTTCTCTTACCGGATAGGAACGGCAAAATTTTTTACACTTCTTTTACTTCTTTATCTCACATGAACTAATTATTCCGGTTTGAAGCAGCATTTCTTAGATTAATATTTGGTGTTATATTGGTATGTACACTTTCATTTGTTTTGGTGTATAATAACAGAGTATTCTTGTAGGTATGTAAGTGTTAAGGATGTTTTTTGACATTTACATAAGAATTATTGAATAAATCAGACATAATGGAGGCGTAATAAACAAATGGAACATATATCCAGAGATGAAGCATTTGCATTACTAAAGAAATATAATAAAGACCCTTTTCATATTCAGCACGCGCTGACAGTAGAAGCTGTAATGAAGTGGTATGCCAATGAGTTAGGATATTCAGAGGATGCAGAATACTGGGGTATCGTGGGACTGCTTCACGATATAGACTTTGAGCTGTATCCAGAAGAACACTGCATAAAAGCACCAGAGCTTCTTAGAGAGGGTGGAGTATCAGAGGATATTATCCACGGCGTAGTGTCACATGGCTATGGAATTACTGTTGATATAGCACCAGAGCACGAGATGGAAAAGGTGCTTTTTGCGGCAGATGAACTTACAGGTCTTATATGGGCGGCAGCACTTATGCGGCCATCCAAGAGCACTAAGGATATGGAGCTTAAGTCTTTGAAAAAGAAGTATAAGAGCAAAGGCTTCGCAGCAGGATGTTCAAGAGAGGTAATAGAAAGAGGAGCAGAGCAGCTTGGCTGGGAGCTTGAGAAGCTTCTTACTATGACACTTGCGGCGATGGCAGCATCGGAAGATGCTATTAATGAAGAGATGGCGGCTGAGTCGGCAGAATAGTAATTAGTTAAGATTCATTATATATTTTTATGGAAAACCACGGTTAAAGCATTGTTGGAATTGCATTGCAATGAGGCAGTTCGTTGACATCGGTCAGAGGTTAAAATATATTTTAAACATGACATTATATATTAATGTATAATATAGAAGTTAGAAAAAGAAAGGACAGACAATAATGAAGGTTTTATTAATAAATGGAAGCAGAAGAGATGCAGGATGTACATATACAGCACTTTCAGAGGCTGCTAAAGCTATTGAAAGTGAAGGAGTAGAAACAGAGATTATTAATGTTGGAAGCAGAGTACTTAAGGGCGAAGTTGACGAAGCAGTTAAGGAAGCTGGAGAAAAGGTCAAAGAAGCAGACGGAGTGATTGTAGGTTCACCTGTTTATTATGCATCAGCAAGTGGCGAGATTATGATGTTTCTTGACAGATTTTTCGGCGCATTTGGCGCAGATATGCGTTATAAGCCAGGTTCAGCAGTGGCTTCAGCACGTAGGGGTGGTACAACATCTACAATAGACGACCTTAACAAGTATTTCCAGATTAACCAGATGCCAGTTGTATCTTCTAACTACTGGAATATTGTTCATGGAAATACACCTGAAGAGGTTGTTAAGGATGAAGAAGGTATGCAGACTATGCGACTTTTAGGAAAAAATATGGCATGGCTTGTTAAGTCTATAGATGCAGCAAAAAAGCAGGGAATTGACCTTCCTTGTGGCGAGGACAAGATAAAGACTAACTTTATAAGATAAGAAGAGGCGTTAAAGGATTGCGTGAATTGCGTAGCAATGTAGCAATTCAGATATACCAGTTAGTGGCAAAATACATTTTGACCCTAATATCACAATACGACTTTGAGAAAAATGATTGACAGAGTGAATATATAACATATATAATAAAAGAACCGTGCAGCCGGGGAGTTAGCGGCACCTTGTACCTGCAATCCGCTATAGCAGGGGTGATGTTCGGCCGAGGGCGAGATTTTATGGAGCCGCCCGATATAAGTGGTGATGACATTTGGGTCTTTCGCAACAGGACTTCATGAACCATGTCAGGTCAGGAATGAAGCAGCATTAAGTGAAACCTTCTGTGTGCCGGAAGGCAGCCTGAATCGAGCTAACTGTATCGGTAACGTCTGTGGATGATCATTCGAAGCCGAGCGCACGGTTTTTTGCGCGAGTAACGATGAGAATAGCATGACAGAAAGACGTTTCCTGCTGGCAGGAAAAAGGCTTTATGTCAGGGTATACGAGGAGCACCGCGACAACGAAAAAATCGAAGATTTTTGAGTGTCATCGTTACGAGTTAGATGAAATATAGCGGATGTGAAAGTCGATGAGAATAGCATGACAGAAAGACGTTTCCTGCTGGCAGGAAAAAGGCTTTATGTCAGGGTATACGAGGAGCACCGCGACAACGAAAAAATCGAAGATTTTTGAGTGTCATCGTTACGAGTTAGATGAAATATAGCGGATGTGAAAGTCGATGAGAATAGCATGACAGAAAGACGTTTCCTGCTGGCAGGAAAAAGGCTTTATGTCAGGGTATACGAGGAGCACCGCGACAACGAAAAAATCGAAGATTTTTGAGTGTCATCGTTACGAGTTAGATGAAATATAGCGGATGTGAAAGTTGATGAGAATAGCATGACAGAAAGGAAGCCCCCACATATGTCATATCAGGCATTATATAGAAAGTGGCGACCAGACAACTTTGAAGATGTCAAGGGTCAGGGCCACATAGTTACAACTTTAAAAAATCAGATTAATGCCGACAGAATAGGACATGCGTACCTGTTTTGCGGAACCAGAGGTACTGGTAAGACAAGTGTGGCAAAAATATTTGCAAAGGCAGTCAACTGTGAACATCCGGTAAATGGAAGTCCTTGCGGCGAATGTCCTACATGTAAGGCGATAGCGGCAGGCACTTCGATGAATGTTATAGAGATAGATGCAGCATCGAATAATGGTGTTGATAATATAAGAGAAATCAGGGACGAAGTACAGTATTCTCCAACAGAAGGAAAGTACAAAGTATATATAATCGATGAAGTTCATATGCTTTCGACAGGAGCGTTTAATGCACTTCTTAAGACACTTGAAGAACCACCTTCATATGTAATATTTATATTGGCGACTACTGAAGTTGCAAAGATACCAGTAACTATTATGTCAAGGTGTCAGAGATATGACTTCCACAGAATATCGATAGAAACGATAGCAGACAGACTTTCAGAACTGATGAAAGCGGAGAATATAGTTGTTGAGGATAAGGCAATAAGATATGTAGCCAAGGCAGCAGACGGCTCTATGCGAGATGCGTTAAGCCTTCTTGACCAGTGCATAGCATTTCACTTAGGAGAAGAGCTTAAGTATGATGATGTGCTTGATGTGCTTGGTGCTGTAGACATAGCTATATTCAGCAATATGTATAAGACAATAAGAGAAAATGATGTAGCACGCTGCATGAACCTTATGGAAGACATTATCATGCAGGGACGTGATTTATCACAGTTTGTTACAGATTTTATATGGTATCTGAGAAATCTTTTACTGATAAAGACGACAAGGGATACTGACAAGATAGAAGATGTAATCGAAGTATCAAAAGATAATATTGCGGATATGATGGAGGATGCCAAAGAGGCAGATGTTGATACACTTATGAGGCATATAAGAGTGTTATCAGAGCTTTCCAATGACATGAAAACATCAACGCAGAAGAGAGTTAAGGCTGAGGTTACATTTATAAAGCTGATGCGTCCGTCTATGGAAAAGCCGGCAGATATGACTGAGCTGACAGGTCGTATCAATACGCTTGAAACACAGCTTGGTGATGCTATGCAGGTTATAGAAAAGCTTAAGTCAGGTGAACTTATTCCTGCGGGTATGCTTAATGCCATGGGACAGGGAACATTTGCAGGAGCAAACGGTGCTGGCATGTCAGGCAGTGAAGCAGAAACCGGTGACACAAAGCCGGTAATTAAGCGTAATTACGATGCAGTTACTGACGACATAAGACAGATAGCATCGCAGTGGAATAATATAATATCATCAATAGATGATGCGCTGCTTATGAACTTCTTAAAGCAGGCATACGTTACTGTAACTGAGGATGGAAATAGTCTTGAGATTATGATAAAATCACTTAGTGGCTACAATGCTATAAGCAGGGAAGAAACAGTAACTATGTTAGAGGAGCATATAGAAGAAAGAACCGGAATATCGGTAAGAATTGTAGTAACCAAGATGGACGAGGAAGAAGATTTTAACAAGCGGTATGTAGCACTTGATGAGCTTGTTGGGATGAATATAGAAGTAGATGATAAGGAGGAATTTATATAATGGCTAAAAGAGGTGGATTTCCAGGAGGTATGCCTGGCAATATGAATAATCTTATGAAGCAGGCACAGAGAATGCAAAGACAGATGGAGGAGCAGCAGGCTGCCCTTGAGTCAAAGGAATTCACAGCAACAGCAGGTGGTGGAGTTGTTGAAGTTACTGTTACAGGTAAGAGAGAAGTTACAAAGGTTAAGATTGACCCTGAAGCAGTTGACCCGGATGATGTAGAAATGTTAGAAGACTTAATAGTTGCAGCAACTAACGAAGCTCTTCGTAAGTGCGAGGAGGAGTCACAGGCATCTATGTCTAAGATAACAGGCGGTCTTTCAGGACTTGGCGGAGGCCTTTTCTAATGGACATATACAGCGGTCATATTAATAAGTTAATAGAACAGTTGTCAAGATTACCAGGGGTTGGGGCTAAAAGCGCCCAGCGCCTGGCATTTCACATTATAAATATGCCTAAGGAAGAGGTACAGTCAATAGCCGATGCCATGATAAGTGCCAAGGAAAATGTCCACTACTGTAAGGAATGTTTTACACTCACAGATGATGAGCTGTGTCCGATATGTAAAAATCCTGCCAGAAATCATAAGCAGATTATGGTTGTTGAACATACAAGGGATATGGCGGCTTATGAAAAAACAGGCAAGTATGAAGGTGTATATCATGTACTCCACGGTGCGATAAGCCCTATGCTTGGAATAGGTCCATCGGATATTAAGCTTGCAGAGCTTATGAAAAGACTCCAGAAGGATGTAGATGAGGTTATTATAGCGACTAATTCCAATCTTGAAGGTGAAACAACAGCTATGTATATAAGCAAGATGATAAAGCAGGCAGGAATTAAGGTTACAAGAATAGCAAGCGGCGTTCCTGTAGGCGGTGACCTTGAGTATATAGATGAAGTTACGCTCTTGAGGGCATTGGACGGCAGAGTCGAATTGTAAGCAGACATATAGCGGACAGGAAAGTATAAGATTGTAAAGGCAGGTTTTGTCAGGGCACACGATAAATGTGCTGTCAGATGTCGCATAGGAAAATCTAAAATTACCAAAGCAGATTTGCCAGCGTATACAGGAAATATGCCGTCAGATGACAGTCAGAAAAATATAAAATTATAAAAGCAGAATTGATATAAGATATATGGTACATATTTATGAAGCAGTATATTAAAAAATATACATTTTTGGTATAATGCATTTGTATAATATGTAAAGCACAACAATACATAAAACAGTTACTTAAGAATGAGGAATATTATGGCAGATAGTATGATAGGAGAGATAATCACAGACCATAGGGAGAGAATGATTAATCTGAAAAAGTATTATCCATTTTTCAGGCTTATGGACGTATCCTTTGAACAGTATAAGGACGGAAAGTATAGTGCGCTCGATATGGGGTATATTCTTATGGCAGTTCTGCGTTTTTTTATTGAAGAAAATAACTTCAGGGAAAAGGACGTTACTTATAAGGAATACCTCGATTTCTTTAAAATGCTTGTAAAAAGGGACTTTGGTCTGGTGCTGTCTGATGAAGAGTATGTAGAAGTGGCAGACTATGTATTTGATAAGATAAAAAATGATGGCAGACCATTTGAGTTTAAGTATTATGACCCGGTTGAGCATAAGAAAAGGGTGTCAAGAATGAAGCTTGTCGAAAGCACAATAAGAGAGGATATGGTGTGGTATTCGATAAGCGCAGATGCAGTTGAATTCTATCTTGATACGAAGGAGATAAAGGATGAGAGCAGAATAAATGTATCGCAGCTTCTTCTTGAAAAGATGATTAATTCCAATAACTTCAGAGGTGGTGTTGAGGTTGTTGAGCGTATTAATGAAGAGGTTGGAAGACTGCGGCTTCGTAAGACTGAGGTTATGGAAACACTTGCACAGGATGTATGCGCTGGTGTTGAGGCATATGAAGACTTTGTAAATACAGGAATGAAGTGGTTTAATGACGAGGAGAAGCTTTTTAGGAAGAATAAAGAGCTTATAGATAAGGCAATATCAAGGCTTGAGGGTTCTCCGTCAGGTACAGACAGCTATTACAGAACTATGAAGGAGATACATCATCTTGAAGACCAGTTAAAGATAGCCATGAACAAGCATGCACAGCTTCTTCGTGACTGTACGCAGATGCAGAATACCACTGATGAAGCGGTAAGAAGGGCAAAGCTTGCAAGACTTCGTCCGCATATGGACTTTGCAACAGCACTTTCAGATATGATACGAAAAGACAACGCGGATGCGCTTAAGTATCTTATAGACCCGCTTCTTAAGCTTAATATAAGAAAAACGCTTGACCTTAAAACAATAGATGAGGCACTTATGGTTAAGCCTGAAAGATACGAAAAGAAAGAGTATGTAAATAAAAATGAGCTTAAGCAGATAGTGTATGAGGATGAGGCTGTTGATGAGAGAATAAAGCATAATTATACATTTGTTATGAATAACCTTCTTATGTGTATTGATAAGGTATGTTTGAAAAAATCGGACATGCTCACACTCGACACATTTAATGGTTATATGCGCCGTGCCTATGGTGATGCGATACTTAAAAATGCAGATTACTATGCATTTTTTGTAAACCTCTGCCAGAGAGATGAGTACGTGGTAGGCGGCGATAATATGCATAGTGAAACATTTCTTGATGGAATACTTGAGGAGAGCTTCAAGGGAAAAGAGGTAAGGCATATTCTTATAGTCAGGGGTGAAAGTGACAGGGAAGATGAGGCTTTAGGCGATGCACCAGAGGATGCCGATGCTGTACAAAATATTGCGGTTTCCAGCGATATATCAGAGGATATATATAATACAGATGGTACACAAAATATTTCAGCTTATAATAATAAGTCGGATGGTACACAGAATATAGAGAACATACAGAGGACAGCTCTGGATGATATACAGGTAACTAATATAGCATTTAGGAAGGTGTTCTAATATATTAAAGTGCTTATATTAAATGGTGTGATAAATTATAAATTCGCAAAAACATAGAATGTATGTTGTTGTAAAAATTGTACATTTATATCAATAAATATAATTATAAAAATAGAAGCCTGAGTAACAAAGTATTAATGACAATTATGTTAAAGTAAGACAATAGTATAGTGTGAAAATGGACTTTTCACACGCGGGATTTGTGTCGGCGCATACCTGACACAATTCGTTATGCGCTAAAACGTGCGCAGAAATGAGGATTATTATGGAAAACAGAAATCTGGATAAGGCGCTTGATATAGTATCAAGACTTATAATGAGTGAACAGGTGAGTGAGAGTGGCGATAACAGCCAGCTTTATCAGGAATATAATACCAATGCAGAGGTTTATGATATTGTTCATATGTCACTTAAGAAGTTCAATCTTAATATATATGAGTACAATAATGGACTGTATGTGAGTGCCGGTGATAATAACAGAGTGTTCGGTTACACTAATGAGGAGCTTAGAAACAGACTCGGATTACGTGTAAACAGAGAACTCTATCTTGTATATTTTATCATATATAATATAATAACAGAATTTTATACGGACTCAGCAAGTACGACATATGCAGAATTTGTGAGAGTAGAAGATGTTGTGCGTAATGTGGACTCGTCAGTTGCTTCCATAGTTGATAAAAAGCTTGGGATTATCATCGATGATGTTGAAGAAAACAGCTTTAAGCAGATAGCATTAAGCTGGGATGCACTTCCTGTAATAACAGTTGCGGATACGGCGGACGTAAGGGCTGCAAAGAATTCAAAGACAGGCTTTGTGAAGATTGCGCTTAACTTCTGCGTATCGCAGGAGCTTCTTACAGAGGTACAGAACAGGTTCTATCCAACAGACAGGTTCAGGGCACTTATAGAGAATTATTTCGATGAGTATAAGGGACGAATGGCAGAACTTATGCAGAGCTAAGATTGTATACAGGAGATTAACTGTAATACAGAAAGAATAAACCGGTTAAAGTTATGGAGGATTGATATGCCACAGATTAACAGAGTAAGGGTGAACAACGTAAAATATAACTTTGGTACACAGTTTTACGATGATTTTATAATGCGTTTTAACTGTAGAAATACGATATATGACCTTGCCAATGGTGGTGGCAAGAGTCTTCTTATGCTGCTTCTTATGCAGAATATGATACCTAACTGTACGTTAGATGATAAGCAGCCGATAGAGAAGCTTTTCAGAAAAGGCAGCGACAATACGTGTATACATTCGCTGGTGGAGTGGAAGCTTGATTCTCATTGTATTAAAGATGGCTACAGATATATGACAACAGGCTTCTGTGCAAGAAAAGCAAGAAGTGCTGAGGAAAGAGAACTCACAGAGGAGAGGGAGGCATTGGATACCTCAGGTACAGGTGAGGTTTCAGGTGCAAATGTGTCTTCATCCGATAATACAAGCATAGAATACTTTAATTACTGCATATTTTACAGGCAGACAGGTCCTAATGACATAAAAAATCTTCCACTTGTGCATAATGGTGAGAGAGTTACATTTAACGGACTTAAGGCATATCTTCGTGATGTAACAAAGGAAGATAAGGGGATAGAAGTCCATATATTTGACAGAAAAGGCGATTACCAGAGCTTTATATCCAGATATGGCATATATGAGAGTGCGTGGGAAATAGTAAGGGGTATCAATAAGACTGAGGGACACGTCAGGACTTACTTTGAAACGAACTACAGGACAAGCCGTAAGGTTGTTGAAGACCTGCTTATAGAGGAGATTATCCAGAAGTCTTACAACAACAGATTATCCGTTGATAATGACGATGTTATGATGGCACAGACACTCCTTGATATAAAAGATAAGCTTATTGAGCTGTCAAGAAAAAACAGCCAGATAAGTGATTACGACAGCCAGACAGAGGCGCTGGCACATTTTAAGGAATATATTGATACATATACAGCATTTTATAATAACAAGAAGGAAAAGGAAGAAAAGCTGTATACAATGCTTGCATCAGCAGTGCATATGACAGAGGATAAGCAGCTTGAGCTGGATGAGCATAACAGGAAAAATGAAGCACATATAAATGAACTTGAGGATAAGAAGTACAGAATAGCAGTTGCAAAGGTACTTTCTGAGAAGAAGTCGTTAAGGGAGGTTGAAGCGCTTGTAAAGAATTCAACAGAGGTGCTTTCACAGAAGGAAAAAAAGATTAATGATGTTAAGAAACGTCTTATGCTTATGGAGTCAGCCAATGATTACTGCGATTATGTGGAGTATGAGAAGGAATTATTAAAGGTTGATACTGCACTTGATAACAGGCTGCGTGAGGATGAGGACATAACAAATGAGCTTGAAAAGCTTGCTTATGAATATAAGGTGTACTATGAAGGGCATATCAAGGATTATAAAGATATGGCAGATGAGGCGGCACTCAGTGAAAAGCAGGCACATGATATGCTTGAGGAGGCAGAGAATAACCATAAAAATGCTGAGAAGGACTGCGCTGTCATATTAGGCCTGAGAGATAATATGCAGGAAAAGATAAGGGACAGTGAGCTTAAACAGAAGGAACTCTGTAACGAGTATGGCGTACTTGTTGCTGACACAGCACAGGACGAACTTGCACGCTGTAATGATAATATATCAGCTATAAGTAAGGATATAGAAGATATTAAAAATGAGCTGGAAGAGGATACAGCCAGGCTTTATAAGGCACAGGAAAACGACAGCATTTTAAAAGCCAGAAAGAGTATGCTTGAAGAGCGTATAAGCAGGATGAAGGAGCAGCAGCTTAAGATAAATGCAGGGCATGATAAGCTTAATGACATAGAGAAAATATATGGTGTTAAGCTTGCAGATGGGCTTGGTGAAGCTGTTCTTTCGACTTATACACAGATAAATACAGAGTATAACGAAAAGTTAAAGGAACACGATAAGCTTAAGAAATACATCGAAGCAATAAAAGAGGGCACATACTATATAGACAGTCCTGAAAGAGATATATTTAAAGATTATCTTTACAATATGTATGGCGATGATGTTGTTGAGGGCTATAAGTGGTTATCGCAGCTTGAGGATGACACAAGAAAAGATGTATTAAAGCGTATTCCTTTCGTGGAGTATGGCTTTGTTATTAAAAATGATTTTGCCAGAGTTAAGAATAATGATGCGCTGAAAGCATTTGGAAAAGGAACACAGATATATCCTGTCATAAGTGAAAATGTTGCAAAAAATACAGACTATGCTATCGATAAGGATATGGTTGTATTTGCACTTAAAAATATGAATTTTCTGACAGATGCAGCGAAGAAAGAAGCAGAGCTTAAAAGGGCGGAGGATGAGCTTGATAATATAAGTGCAGATATGCATAAGCTTGACGGCAGAAAGCAGATGATATGGGAAGATTATACATTTGCAGTAAAGTACGAGTCTGCACTTGAAAGCGTACCTGAGGCTGATATAAAAGAGGCAGAGCAAGAGCTTTCTGACATTACAGAAAAGCTTAATAAGTGCCATTCAGAGCATGAAGAATATAAAAATAAAAAAGCTGCTGATACAGAAAAAATTGAAAAATTCGGACATGAACTTGAAGAATTAAAAAAGCAGGCTGACGGACTTAAGAAGATAGCAGATGTATATGCAGACATATCTTGTGATTATGATAAGCTGACGTCATATAATGACAGACTTGCAAAGGCTGAACGTGCCATAATTGAGTATGCAGCATATCTTGATAAGGCAAGAGAGGAATATATTAAGGCTGGCGGCTATAAGGACAGTGCAGACAGCAGATACACAGAGCTTGTATACAACTGGGAGAATAATTTCTCTAAGTTCTGTAAGAATAATTCTGATATTTCTGACACTGATATAAGTGATAAGGAATACAGCGAAGAGGATATAAGGGAACTTATCGGACGTTTTACGGGACTTAAGGATATTCTTAATAATAAAAATGCTGACTTAACCGATAAGGAGGCTTTAAGAAGCCATCTTGAGGCAGCTATGAAAAAATGTATTGAGTCAATAGAATATCGTGGTGAAGATGTAGAAAATCTTAAGGAGCTTTATATGCAGGGAAAGCTGTCTGTGAGCAGTCAGGAAAATCTTCGTGAGCTTTCAGATGAACTTGCAGGGCTGCAGAAGCAGTATAGCGAGGCTGACAGAGAACTTGGCATGCAGGAGGCAATGTTTAACAGACTTGAGGGAAGTGTGACATATGCAGTTTCACAGATAGAGGAGCGTTACAGCACTTATGAGGAATTCGATTGTGATAATCCGGATGAATTCGTAAAAAACAATACACTCATAGTACAGCAGCTTGAGAAAGACCTGAAGAAAGAAACGGCGGCGGGAAAGCAGCTTGAAAACGAACTTAAGAATATTGAAATATGCAGAATGGATATTGAGAGGATAATGTCGGATGCTGGAATAGATATTCCAGAAGAAGAAATGTTGAAAAAATCGGACATAAAACCACTTGATTATAATACCTTGAGTAAAGAGTATAATAAGACTGCAAAGGAATATTCTACTATTCTTAAGCTTGAATATAAGAAGCTCGATGAGTTCGCAAAACATAAGAGTAAGCTTATAGATAATCTTAAGCAGCATAATGGTGATGACCTTGCAACACAGATAAGCCTGTCTGTTAATATGCCTAAGGATGGACAGCAGACGGCGCTTCTTATAGAGTCACTTGATGAAACCAGCGGATATATTGAGCTTGAAAAGACAAGAGTACACAAGGGTATCGAAGATATGGAAAGAATAAAAGATAACTTTGAAAACCGTTGTATACAGACCTGCAGCAACATCCGCACAGAGCTTGAAAGACTTCCTAAGCTTTCACATATAAAGATGGATAATGAGGATATATCAATAATCAGCCTTTCAATACCTTATGTTAAAGAAAGTGCATATAAGGAGAGAATGTCTAAGTATATAGATGAAACTATAGAGGCAGCAGAAGGCTTTAATGAGCAGGATGATAAGTTCAGGTACATAAGAAACAGACTTACGTGGAAAAGACTGTTCTCTGTTATAGTTACGGATATGAATTCGATAAGAATTAATCTTTATAAGAGAGAGCGTATCAAGGACCAGAGCAGATACTTAAGATATGAGGAGGCAGTCGGTTCAACAGGACAGTCACAGGGTATATATATACAGTTCCTTATAGCGATTATTAATTATATATCTAATATAAATGCGGTATCAGATGGAAGTATCACGGGTAATACTATATTTATAGATAATCCGTTTGGCGCAGCAAAAGACATATATATATGGGAGCCTATATTCAAGCTTCTGTCAGTAAACCATATACAGCTTATTGTGCCTGCAAGAGGCGCAACTCCTGCTATAACAGCAAGATTTGATGTTAATTATATATTAGGACAGAAGTTGTCTGATAATAGACAGCAGACAGTCGTTGTCGACTATTACAGCAGTGTTAAGGAACAGGAGTTAGAGTATACGCGTATGGATTATGAACAGGCAAGCTTTGACTTTATCAGTCCGAAACAACAGTAAATGGCAGTTTACAACAATACCTCACTGTGATAAAATTATACGGAGTGTTTAGAAATTTCGAGTCATTGACACAATGGAGGTCTTTAACGTGGATAAATACGAGTTTAATATAAAGTTGGAACAGATTAAAAAGCTTGCTGCAAAGAAAGAATATAAGCAGGCTGCAGATATTGCAAAAGAGATGAACTGGAACAAGATAAAGGACTGGTCAACTCTTGCAACTATAATCAATGTGCAGGAAGCTGCCGGTGATTATGAAGAGGCAAGAGATATGGCAATACTTGCCTATAACCGTAATCTTGGTGGAAGAAAGCTTATATATAAGCTTACAGAGTTTTTTATAAAAGTAGATGATTTTGAAAATGCAGAGGATTTGTATAATGAGTATGCTAAGATGTCACCTCATGATGTTAACAGATTCATACTGTATTATGACTTAAGAAGAGCACAGGGGGCACCTGATACAGAGCTTGTAGAGATACTTGAAGAGTATAAAGAGTCAGAGATAGACGAAAAGTATATGTATGAGCTTGCTAATCTTTATTATAAGACAGGACGTAAGGAGGACTGTATCAAGACTTGTGATAATCTTGTGTTATGGTTTCAGGATGGCATATATGTAGAGATGGCTGTAAAGCTTAAGGAAAAGCTGGGAGTTAATCTTTCTAATACACAGAAGAAGATACTTGTTGAGATTAATGCAAGAAAGTCAGATGAGGAAGCTAACAAGGAAAAGCTTTTTATGGAGCAGAAAGAGCTTGCGCGTCTTAAAAAGGATGAAGTGGGAGATGTTCTTGATGCTGACGATAATAAGAATACATTTAAAAAGCCGGAAACAGGTAAGAAAGCCGCTGCAAAGGCTGCAAAGGTTTCAACAGCAGGTACAAATGCAGATGATAAAGAGGTTGTTACAGCACCAAAGAATGACAATGGTAAGGTAGTTGATAAAGATACTGTAAGTATGGAAGGCGTGTCTATTGACCTTGTGCAGAATAACCAGAACAGCGCACTTAAGGATTCTATAGTAAAGGCTATAGAGAAGCAGAATGAAGCCGCAGGCATATCTGCTAAAGATACAGGATTAACAGGTATAGCAGGTGACGGTGCTGATGATGGTTTCTCAGATAATGTAAATAAAGCTTCATTATCTTTAAAGGAGCTTATAGAAAGTGCCAAAAAGAAGATAGAAAACAACTGCGAAAAGATAACAAGAGAAGATGAAGAAGAGGCAAGAATAGCAGCAAAGAAGCGTATGGATGAGAAGGCAGAGACTATGGATATAGAGGTAGCTGTGCCTAACTATAGTATGTATGATACGCACAATCTTCAGGAAGAACTTGCGCAGAATGTAAAGAACTTGTTTAAGGATGAGCAGGAGGAAACATTCCGACCACCTTTTGAAAGAAATGCAGTTAATGCACAGGCGGCTGATACATACAGACCATCTGGTGCGGATGAGGTTGTGCAGGATGATGGACAGATAGAAGGCCAGTTAAGCATAAGTGACTGGATGCAGACTGTCAGGGAAGAAAAGTATGGAAAGCAGGATACAAGAGAGTTTTCTAAGGTAGAGCTTGAACGTCTGCTTGATGAGAAGGATGAAAAGAGTCAGGCTTATGAGCGTATAATTGCCAAGAAGAAGGAAGAAGCACTAAAGAAGGGTGATAAGTTCGATGAGGCAGAAGCTAAGAGAGCCGCAGAAGCAGAAGTACTGCTTGACTCAGTAAAGAGAGACCTGTCTATGAGAACAGGAAAGGCAGCATTTATACTTGAGCAGAACACTAAAAATGCTATTAAAAAAGCAGAGGAAAATGTTATACAGCAGCCTGAAAATGAGGCTATAGATGCAGCGTTTTCACAGGATATGCAGGAAATAACTGCTCCTTCGGATACAGCACAGGATGTAGAATTCAATAATGTGGAAGCTACTGAGGAGATGACACTTGACACAGCACAGTTTGCTCCTGTGACAGATGAATTACTTAAAGCTTATGTGAATAAGTTAGGTGATGATACTCTTAAGAATATTTCAGATGACAGTGTATCAATACAGCAGCAGGAAACAGCAGCTTACTTAGTATCAGAATCTAATACTTCTGATTATGATAATACTGAGGATGATGAGGAAGTACAGGAGAAGAAGCTTTCAGGTGAGCTTGCAAAGATATTCAGAAAGTACAGAGAAATGCCGGGACTTGAGAGCCAGCTTGTTGAGCTGTTTGAGTCGCTTGACAGTGAAATGAATATGAATACTTCATCAACAGGTAATATTCTTATCTCTGGCAATTCAAGCTCGGATAAGACAGACCTTGCAAGAACAATAGTAAGAGCTATTAATTATGTATATCCACAGAAGCCAAAGAAGATAGCAAAGACATCTGGTGAGAGTATCAACCAGAGAGGTATCACAAAAGCTATGGGTAAGCTTAAGGGAACTGCTCTTATCGTAGAAGGCGCAGGAACTATACAGCCTAAGAGAATTAATGAGATTATTGAATGCATGAATCAGGTTACAGACAGAATGATAGTTATATTCGAAGACTCTGATGCAGAGATGAATGTACTTCTTAACTTCAATCCTGAACTTACGAAGACATTTAATCATAAGATAACTCTTAAGCAGTATAATGTTAATGAGCTTGTTGAGATGGCAAAGAGATTTGCAAGAAAGAGGCAGTACGAGGTTGATGATGATGCACTTCTTGAACTGTACTTAAAGATAGATAAGCTTCACAATATGAATGATAATATCAAGCTTGACGATATCAAGGAGATTATTAACAAGGCTATTGCGAATTCAGAGAAGCGTGCATCAAGAAAGTTCTTCGGTGGTCTTAAGAAGAAGCGCAGTGACAACGGGGATGTAATATTCCTTACAGAAGCGGACTTTAAGGACTGATGACGGATTAAGACAGTAATATTAATGGTAATTATCATAAAAGGTTTTTTCTGCCTGATATTGATAATATACATATGTACTGTTATTATAGCAATATGTAGGACCTGTGTCTGTGCGCACCTGACACAGGCCCGTTATAAAAAATGTGTGCAGAAATGAGGATTAATATGAATATTGAAGAAATGTCAGTAAATGCAATAAGAGTGTTATCTGCTGATGCTATCCAGAAGGCTAATTCAGGACATCCGGGATTACCACTTGGAACAGCACCTATAGCTTATGAGTTATTTTCAAAGCATATGAATTATAACCCACAAAATCCTGAATGGGTAAACAGGGACAGATTTGTTCTTTCTGGTGGACATGGTTCTATGTTACTGTATTCTTTATTCCATCTTTTTGGAATAGGTAATCTTTCACTTGATGAAGTAAAGAACTTCAGACAGTTTGGTTCTTTAACACCGGGACATCCGGAATATGGACATACTGTAGGTGTTGAGGCGACAACAGGTCCTTTAGGACAGGGTATGGCTATGGCAGTTGGTATGGCTATGGCAGAAGCACATCTTGAAGCAGTATTTAACAAGGAAGGTTATCCGGTAGTTGACCATTATACATATGTTCTTGGTGGTGACGGATGTATGATGGAGGGTATCTCATCTGAGTGCTTTTCACTTGCTGGTACACTTGGACTTTCTAAGCTTATTGTATTTTATGATTCTAACAATATTTCAATAGAGGGAAGCACAGACATAGCATTTACAGAAGATGTTATGACAAGATTTAAGGCATTCGGCTTCCAGACAATAGAAGTTGAGGACGGTAACGACCTCGAAGCTATCGGAAAGGCTATAGAAGAAGCAAAGGCTGATAAGACACGTCCTTCACTTATCAAGGTTAATACACTTATCGGTTACGGCTGCCCAGCCAAGCAGGGTAAGGCAAGTGCACACGGTGAGCCTCTTGGTGTTGATAATGTTGCAGCACTTAAGGAAAATATTGGCTGGCCTTGCAAGGGTGACTTTGAAGTTCCACAGGAAGTATATGACCACTACAAGGAGCTTGCAGCTAATATGGCTAAGGCAGAGGATAAGTGGAATGAACTTTTTGCTTCATATGTAGAGAAGTATCCAGAAATGAAAGAGTTATGGGATAACTACTTTGACGGATATGATATGTCCGATTTATTCAATTCTGAGGAGTACTGGGCTAAGGGTGACAAGCCTGAAGCAACAAGAAGCACAAGCGGAACTATTCTTAATATGATAAAGAAGGCTATGCCTAATCTTATAGGTGGTTCAGCAGACCTTGCACCATCTAATAAGACTAATATGAAGGATGCAGGAGATTTCTCAAAGGATAATTATGCAGGCAGCAATCTTCACTTTGGTGTAAGAGAGCAGGCTATGGCAGCTATTGGTAATGGTCTTATGCTTCACGGAGGTCTCAAGGCATTTGTTGCTACATTCTTTGTATTCAGTGATTATGTTAAGCCAATGGCAAGACTTACATCACTTATGAAGCTTCCATTAACATATGTATTCACACACGACAGTATCGGTGTAGGTGAAGACGGCCCAACACATGAACCTGTTGAGCAGCTTGCAGCGTTCCGTTCACTTCCAGATTTCACAGTATTCAGACCTTGTGACAGAACAGAAACAGCAGCAGCATGGATGTATGCAGTTGAAAATGAATGTGGTCCTACAGGTCTTGTGCTTACAAGACAAAATCTTCCACAGATGGCAGGTTCATCAAAGGATGCACTTAAGGGTGGTTATGTAATCGCTGAGTCAGAAAAGGCTGTTCCAGATGCTATTATCATCGCAAGCGGTTCTGAGGTAAGCCTTGCAGTTGAAGCAAAGGAAGAACTTAAGAAGGATGGCATAGATGTAAGAGTTGTAAGTATGCCAAGTATGGAACTTTTCGATAAGCAGTCAGCAGAATATAAGGAAAGTGTACTTCCAAATGCTGTAAGAAAGAGAGTTGCAGTTGAGGCACTTTCTGACTTTGGCTGGTATAAGTATGTAGGTCTTGACGGAAAGGTTATTGCTATGGAGGGCTTCGGCGCTTCAGGTCCTGCCGCTACATTATTTGAACATTTCGGATTTACAGTTGATAATGTTGTTAAGACTGTTAAAGAAATTATGTAAAAATCGGACATTTATAATAATGGATATATAAAACCCCCGGGTTAACCATAACAGGTTAATCTGAGGGTTTAACTAATATCTGTATGTTGCAGGATTGTTTTATCAATGTCTTAGTTATCTGGAACTTTAATTAATAATCAGATATATTGTACGCCTCATCAATGATTATGGAACAGCCTGTACGGATATTATTAAGTATGGTAATCATTGCTGACTGCGGAACGGAAACACATCCATATGTAGGGTTTCCGTTAGAACAGTGCAGAAATATGGCACTTCCGGCACCCTTAACGCAGGAGGTATTATAGTCAATAGCGATAGCATAGGCATAAGGAACAGGGTAGTCAATAATGTGTTCTGCACTTGACCAGTCCGGAGTTGTCGTGTTTGTTGTAACAAATCTGTTGTACCAGTCAGATGAAGGGTCATCCACCCAATAATAGGATGAGTCTACCTGTGTGTAGGGAAGTGCTGTACCTGGGTTGCTATTTACACCGAAAGCAATGTTCAGGCTGTATATCCCGCTAGGCGTAATATGTGCATATTCGCTTGCATTACCAACTCCGTCAACGCCGACATAACCATTGGTATCAACAATAGTTTCCCATGTGTCATCATTATTTTTATTATACATGGCTACATTGGCGTAAGAGCCATTGGCAGCCACAATTATAAGCTGGTTATTATATGAGGAAGCTGAAAGGTTATTAATCCATGCATTGGGATTAGTATATTCAGGCTGACTGTCGTTATCGGAAGATGAGCTGCCGTCTGTACCATAGATGTCAGTTTCAGATGGACTATCATCAAAAGAATTATCTGAAGAGCCAGAATTATCAAGATATAAAGCTTCTTCTGTCGGGTCATAATTATCAGAGTTATTACTATCAGAGCCATCATCAGAGCTGTTAATATCAGCGTCATCATCCGGGTTGTTAATATCAGTGTCATCATCAGAGTCATAATCTGTAAAAGCAGTGTCATCAAAGGAAGTATAATCGGACGATATATCCGGAAAATCCCAGTCATCATAAGTGTCCGCGTAAAAACCATCTCCGCGGATAGAAAAAACAGTACAGTTATCATTATTAGCAGATAAGTAACTATCTTTATCAGCCTTGTCAACAGCCGTATTCATGGCATGAGAACTTCCACAGCCCGTTATAAAAAGCCCTGCTGTAAGTACGGCAGCAGTTGTCATATATTTTATATGTTTAAAACAATTAATGTGATTAGACCTGTCAGATGTGTCAGAATGTATAATTTTCATTATATCACCTCCGTGTATATTTATTTATATTATAGTGCGATAAAACAGATAATTAAAGGTGGAAAATGCTTTTTATAAAACAATCTTTTGCTTAGGCATAAAAGTAAGATATGTCCAGTATATTAGAGGAGTAGTGCGAAAATACATTTGCAATTTAATGCAAATGTAAAAAATAAAACTCATTTTCTGAAAGAAAAATAAAATACATATAAAATACAATAAATTATGTCATATTTGCTTGAAATTATGAAGAAAGAGGTATATACTAAGAAACATAGAGATTGTTAGAGTTTTAACAATCTATTCAATTCACTTATTATTTTAATTCATATTATTAGGAGGTATTGGATTATGGTACGTTTTACATTACCAAGAGATTTATATCATGGTAAGGGAGCTCTTGAAGCACTTAAGACTCTTAAAGGAAAGAAGGCTATCATCTGTGTTGGTGGTGGTTCTATGAAGCGTTTCGGATTTCTTCAGAGAGCAGAAGATTATCTTAAGGAAGCCGGAATGGAAGTTAAGTTATTCGAGGGTATCGAATCAGATCCTTCAGTTGATACAGTTATGAAGGGCGCTAAGGTTATGGAAGAATACCAGCCAGACTGGATAGTAGCTATTGGTGGTGGTTCACCTATCGATGCAGCTAAGGCTATGTGGATTAAGTATGAATATCCAGAAACAACATTTGAAGATATGTGCAAGGTATTCGGTTTACCAAAGCTTCGTACTAAAGCTCATTTCTGTGCTGTTTCATCTACATCAGGTACAGCTACAGAAGTTACAGCGTTCTCAGTTATAACAGATTATGAAAAAGGTATTAAGTATCCTTTAGCAGACTTCGAGATTACACCAGATGTAGCTATCGTTGACCCAGAGCTTGCAGAAACTATGCCTAAGAAGCTTGTAGCACATACAGGTATGGATGCTATGACACATGCTATTGAAGCATATGTATCTACAGCTAACTGTGATTACACAGATGCGCTTGCACTTCACGCTATGAAGATGATTAAGGATGACCTTGTTGGTTCATATAATGAAGATATGGAGAAGAGAGATGCAATGCACAACGCACAATGTCTTGCAGGTATGGCATTCTCTAACGCATTACTTGGTATCGTTCATTCAATGGCACATAAGACTGGTGCAGCATTTGAAGGCGGACATATTATCCACGGTGCAGCTAATGCTATGTATCTTCCAAAGGTTATCAAGTACAATTCTAAGGATGAGACAGCAGCTAAGCGTTATGCATACATAGCTGATTTCTTAAGATTAGGTGGCGATACAACAGAAGCTAAGATTGATAACTTAATCGCAATGCTTCGTAAGATGAATGATGAGCTTAATATTCCACAGTGCATTAAGAACTATGGTGAAGGTGGTCTTCCAGCAGAACAGGGAATTGTTCCAGAAGATGAATTCCTTGCTAAGCTTCCAGAAGTAGCTGCTAATGCTATTAAGGATGCATGTACAGGTTCTAATCCACGTCAGCCAAGTCAGGAAGAGATGGAGAAGCTCCTTAAGTGCTGCTACTATGATACAGAAGTAGATTTCTAATAGTGAATTAATATAGATATTATGAGTTAGGTTATTTGCTATTTTTCTATAAGTTTTTTCTCTTGAGGACGGAGTGATACGCGGGTGTCGCTCCGTTTTCTTACGGATATTTATGAGAATATTTATCTGGGAATTATTATATTCACGATAGATATAATATCTGTTATACCTATAAAATAGGGAGGTGATGAGTGTGTGTGATGTTAATAAATACTCAGCTATATATAATGACATAAAGAAATTACAACTTTATGTGGAAATTCTATATTAAAAAATATAGATATAGCAAAATCACGGGGTTATGAAGTTGAAGTTCATTATGTAGGTGTTGAAACAGTAGAAATAGCAAAACAAAGAATTGCTTACAGAGTGGAACATGGTGGACATGGAATACCAGATACAGAAGCATTTAATCGTTTTGCCATATATAAAAAAGGCGAATTATACACAATAACAAATGAGGTGCCTGATTGGTATAAAAGATATATTGATTAATATATTTTGGCAATAAAGCGGAGTGATGCACAAGAGTCGCTCCGCTTTGATATAAAATTATTATAAACGGGATTGTGTTATGCACACTTAACACAAACCCACTATGTGCAAAAAACGTGTGCGGAAAAGAGGTCTATTATGGAAATTAATAATATTGTAATTGCAGGTGCAGGCATAATGGGTTCGTCCATGGCGCAGATATATGCAAAGTATTTTGATAATGTAACTCTGTATAACCATAGAGAAGAGAGCCTTAAGAAAGCGGAGGACAGAATTAAAGAAAATGTGGAAACTCTCGTAAAGTCCGGTGAGATGGATAAGGAGGCCGCGGATAAGCTGTTAAGCTCTATAACATACACAACTTCAACCGACTGTTTTAAGAGCTGCGACTTTGTGGCTGAAAATCTCACTGAAAAGGTAGAGATTAAGGATGAATTCTATAAAACTATATCAGAAATTATAAATGATGATGCAATTATTACAACCAACACCTCCGGATTATCTATTAACAGATTAGCGCAGTCAGTTAAGAAACCGGAAAGGTTTATAGGTATGCACTGGTTCAATCCACCTCACCTTGTTCCACTTATCGAGATTATTAAAGGTGATAACACAACAGATGAGGTTGCACAGACTATATATCAGCTTGCTCTAAAAATTGATAAAAAACCAGTTATTGTCAATAAAGATGTTCTTGGTTTTGCGGCTAACAGACTTCAGCTTGCAGTACTCAGGGAGGCGCTTGACCTTGTAAATAAGGGCGTTGTATCAAGTGAAGGAATTGATGATGTCATGAAGTATGGACTAGGTTTCCGTTATGCATGCTTAGGACCTCTTGAAGTGGTTGACTTAGGTGGTATCGATACATTTTATCATGTAAGTGAGTATCTTTGTGAAGACCTGTGCGACTCCAAGGAACCGCCAGAACTTCTTAAGGAGCACTATGATGCAGGTGAATATGGAGTCAAGAGCAGGAAGGGCTTCTATGATTATTCAGATGGCAAAGACAGTAAGACTATTGCAGAAAGAGATGAAAAGTTCTTAAAACTGTATCATGCGCTTTATTCTTAAAAAACAGAATAAAATTCTTCATAATTCGTATAATTATAAAAAGGGATGCAACAATTTATATTAAAATGTTGCATCCCTTGAATATTTGTTCTACTCAATTACATAATTTATATCGTCACATCATAATAATACTTAACCATAAATATTAATAAAATTAAAAGAATATTAATTGAAATGACAATTAATATCAATTTGGTTGTGATATTACAATTTTCATATCCTTATTTATGTTGGCATATATACTGTCAAATGTATTTTTGCTTAGATAAAATATTATTTTTATCAGTATTTATGCAGTTTGAGAGGATATGAGGCGTAAAATAACCATTTGTAAATCGCTATATTCTGATTATGTTAATTACAGGTTAATGCTTAAAAATACTGAGTCTTTATCGTCCTGTTTAATTCCCAGATATCTCTAAGTAATCTCATATGACGAGTGGTTGTATATATCCATAAGTACTGCTGGCTGTGTGCCGTATTTCCACGCGTAATATCCAAATGTTTTGCGCATAGAGTGGCAGCTTATTCCATCCTCCATATTGAGTGAATGGGCTGCCTGCTTTATTATCCTAAACGCCTGTGAACGGCATAGATGTGAGTGCTCCTTCTGTCCGGCAAATATATATTTGTCAACATCAAAGTAATGCAGGCTGTTTAAGTACATTTGCAATCCCATCTTAGTATTGGAATTGATGGCAATTCTGTTTTCTTTTCCAGTCTTTTTTTCTGTAATTATTATGTGTTTTCTAAAACACCTTTTCTTAGCATCGTAAACATCACTCCACTTTAATTTAAGAATATCGCTTATTCTCAATGCCGAATTGACACCGAGGCATATTAGTGCATAGTTGCGGTAGTTCTGCTTCTGTTCAAGATAATACTTTCTAAATGCTTCTAATTCTTTTTCGTTTCTTATTGGCTGTGCTGTTCCCATATCAAATCCTCCATTTAATTCAAAAGGATGCAACATTTTAATATAAATTGTTGCGGATAAAGGTTAACAAGGAGGTTATATGTTAAAGCTTACGATTAAGCCCGGCGAGTTTATCGATATCGGGAAGGACATCAGAGTTGTGTATTCAGGCGGTTCGGAGGGCAATATACATTTGCTTATAGATGCACCGCGTGAACTCAACATAGTAAGAAGTAAGGTTCTTGCAAGAAATAAAGAGAAGGAAGGTAAAACAGCATCACGCTTCATATCTCCTTATTATGCAGAGTCTAATCTTTCGCCAGACACACTTAACAAGATACGCCGTCTGATTAAAGAAGACAAGATGTCAAACAAAGATAATACGCAGAATTAGCATGGAAATTCTGCTTATTATACAGAGCCTTGCAGGTTGAGGATATGTCGTGTGACACATTTAAGGTATGTTGGGAATATGCCAGAGATATATTTAAGCTATTGTGCAGAAACGTATCAAAGATATGTTGAGGGCATATTAGAAATGTATTTTATATGTGATTATAAGTAGTTTAAAAATTTCTGATTTTTAAATTCATAAGTCAGATATGACATATCAAAACAATATATACAAGGCTTATATGGGAACGGATTCCCTAAGAAAAATATTATATTTACACGGAGGTACATACTATGGTAGTACAACACAATATGTCAGCTATGAACGCTAACAGAATGCTCAGCGGTGTTTCATCAGCTCAGTCAAAGTCAACAGAGAAGTTATCTTCAGGTTACAGAATCAACCGTGCAGCAGATGATGCAGCAGGACTTTCTATCTCAGAGAAGATGAGAGGACAGATCAGAGGTCTTAATCAGGCTTCAACTAACGCTCAGGATGGTATCTCACTTATCCAGACAGCAGAAGGTGCTTTAAATGAATCACACTCAATCCTTCAGAGAATGAGAGAGCTTTCAGTACAGGCAGCTAACGGAACAGAGACAGATGACGATAGAGAAGCAGTACAGAACGAAATCGAGCAACTTCAGAGCGAGCTTACAAGAATCTCTGATACAACAGAGTTCAATACAATGAAGTTACTTGATGGTTCACTTGGAAGCAAGTCAGCTACATCAACAGGTGCTAAGCTTGATGGTGCTAGTATTGCAACATTTAGTGCAACAACAATGACATCTAATAGCATTAAAACGGATTTGTCAGGATTAGCAGGTTCAACAATTACAGATACATTTGAGATTGATGGAAACACATTTAATGTAGATTGGTCAAAGGGTGATGCGAAGGATTTTCTTTCTAAATATTCTGTTGATTTATCTGCAATGACAGATGCTCAGACAAAGTCTTTTGCTACTGATTTAGAAACATTACTTAACAATGCAGCTAAGGAAGCAGGTGTTAAGGGGACAGTAACTGTTAAAGCTAACGCAACAGCAGGAAAAGTAGATATAAAGAGCAATAATGATGGAGAAGATTCTTCATTTGGCTTTGTAGGAACAACTGCGACAACAGTAACACAAGGAGCAGCAGATACCGACTCATTTGGAGCTGTTTTATTATCAGGACAATCAGATGCCAATAAGGCTAATACTGTTGATGCTACAATGAAAGTTAATAGCACAATAGCAAATGGTTCTAGCTTTACTATGACAATTAATGGTACAGAGGTTAAAGCTACAACAACAGCAGCAATAAACGAAGGTGACACATTAAAGTCAGCAGCAACACAGTTACAGACAGATATTCAGACAGCAGTAGGAAAATATAATGCTGCAATGGGAACTAATTTAACTGCAACTGATTTTACTGTAACGGCTAACAAGGATGGTTCATTAAGCGTTGAATACTCAGGTGATGAAGAAATAACATTCTCATTTGGAGAATATACAGATTCAACAACAGGAACAACTGGAACAACAGCTTCTAAGTTAGGTCTTACTAATAAGACTTCTGGTTCTTCAACAAGCAATAAGGGTATTACTCTTCAGATTGGTGCTAACGAAGGCCAGACAATGAACTTTACACTTGATGAGATGAGCGCAGATGCACTTGGCGTTGCTGGTAAGAATGTAGACTTAAGTACACAGGACTCTGCTCAGAAGGCTACAACAGCTATTGATGCAGCTATTAAGAAGGTATCTGCAGCAAGAGGTCAGATGGGTGCTGTTCAGAACAGACTTGAGCACACAATCAACAACCTTGATACAGCTTCTGAGAACCTTCAGACAGCAGAGTCACGTATTCGTGATACAGATATGGCTGAAGAAATGGTTAACTACAGCAAGAACAGCATTTTAGCACAGGCTGGACAGTCTATGCTTGCACAGGCTAATCAGGCTAACCAGGGTGTTCTTACACTTCTTCAGTAATTCTGGCAGTGTATAACATATTTACATATATAAATATTATGCTGCAAAGGAAGTATATGAATTGTGAGGCAATACAATAAGTTTTGCGCAGCAGTTAAGAATAAAATACAAAATAAAACCCCCAGTTCGCACAATCCATGTGAGTGTGAGCTGGGGTTTTATTTTTATTGTTGTGGGGTGGAAGGGTGATTATAAGGTTGTTGGAATGGATAGGGACAAGTTCTATTTTTATTGTTATTTTGTGGAAGGATGATTATAAGGCTGCTGGAATGGATATGGATGAGTTTTATTTTTATTGTTATTTTGTGGAAGTACGATTATAAGGCTGCTGGAATGGATATGGATGAGTTTTATTTTTTATTGTTATTTGATGGAAGTAAGTTGTAATTGTAAAAAATGTTAAGATAATTATGTTTTAATTTTATTCTCGTTGAATGGAAAGGCTAATGTTTATCAGTGTGTGAATTATATAGATATTTGTATATTTATGATATGGGCTATGTGCTGGATAGCTTTATTATATGGTAATTTATTTAGCTAGGTGTGACCTGAATGGGGATATTAGTGAATAGGGTCAGGAGAAAGACACTAATAGCTAATCAGAAAGTGACTTAAATAAGTGTATTAGTGAATATGGTCAAAGGAAAAAGAATAATTGTTTAGTCCGATATGACTTAAATATACATATTATTAAATAAGGTCAAGAGAAAGATAATAATAGTCAATCAGAAAGTGACTTAAATAAGGATATTAGTGAATAGAGTCAAGAGAAGAACAATAACTGCCCAATCCGATATGACTTAAATATACATATTATTAAATAAGGTCAAGAGAAAGATAATAATAGTCAATCAGAAAGTGACTTAAATAAGGATATTAGTGAATAGAGTCAAGAGAAGAACAATAACTGCCCAATCCGATATGACTTAAATATACATATTATTAAATAAGGTCAAGAGAAAGATAATAATAGTCAATCAGAAAGTGACTTAAATAAGGATATTAGTGAATAGAGTCAAGAGAAGAACAATAACTGCTCAATCCGATATGACTTAAATATACATATTATTAAATAAGGTCAAGAGAAAGACAATAATAGCCAATCAGAAAGTGACTTAAATAAGGATATTATTAAATAGAGTCAAAGGAAAAAGAATAATTGTCCCGTCAGATATGACCCCAATATAGATATTATTGAAAAGAGTCAAAAGAAAAAAATAATTGCTCAGTCCGATATGACCTAAATAGAGATATTATTGAAAAGAGTCAAAGAAAAAAGAATAATAGCCCAGTCTGATATGACCTAAATAGAGATATTATTGAATAGAGTCAAAGGAAAACAATAATTATCCAAGCCAGCGTGATTTGAATTATGATGTAGGTAAAATAGAGTCAAAAACAGAGTATAATAACAACAAATTATCTAAAATGAAATTTATCCCATTACAAAAATCAGTCCAATTACAACAAAAATCAAGTGGATTACAACATATATATAAAGTATATTGCAAATATATTCAAAATGTGTTTTTGTAGATAAAGAACATTATTAATAAATAATGCTTCTGATAAAAATATAGGAATACAGGAGAGGATATGGAATTAAAGTTTAATAGAAAATACAAGGATACATTATTCAGGAAGGTTTTTAATAACAAGAAGGATTTGCTGAGTCTTTATAATGCACTGAATGACACCAGCCATACAGATGACAGCCTCATAACAATTAACACAATAGAAGATGCGATATACATAGGTTATAAGAATGACATATCATTTATTATTAATAGCGAATTGAATCTTTATGAGTACCAGAGCAGCATCAATTATAATATGCCAGTGAGGGGACTGATATATTTTGCTGAACTGTATAAGGGCTATATTGAACAGAATAATCTTCTTATATATAATGAGAAGCTGGTGAAGCTGCCATTTCCAAGGTATGTTGTGTTCTATAATGGGACAGATGAAGAGCCGGAGGAGCAGGAGTTAAGGCTGTCGAAAGCATTTACAATATTGTTTGAAGAGAAAAATGTGGCAGATATAGAGAGCGCAGATACCATAGACAGTGAGGATAATCAGAATTCTGCTAAAAATTCTAAAAAAAAGCCAAGTGTTGAGGTTGTTGTGCAGATGCTTAATATTAACTATGGATGTAACAGGGAGCTTATGGAGAAGTGCCAGAAGCTGATGGAATATTCAAAGTTTATTGCACTTGTAAGAGAGAAGAGCGTGCAGTTGGCTGAGGTGTACAGGAAGGCTATGAAGGCAGTGAATAAAAAAGAGATATTTGCAGAGGCAGTAGAACTTGCAATTAACGAAGCAATACGCGATAATGTACTCAAAGATATACTTAGTAAAAATAAGGCGGAGGTGACAGATATGTTACTGACAGAATTTGATGAGAAAGCGTATATAGAGGGAGTTAAGAAGCAGAGTTATGCCGATGGTGAGGAAAAGATGGCAGAAAAGCTACTCAATTTGATAGCTAAGCTGAAGGAAGATGGACGTTCTGAAGAACTTATAAAGGTAACGGATAAGAAAGAATTAGAGAGGCTGTATAACGAATATAATATGTAGATATGAAATCTGGATTGTATGCAAAAGTATAATTCAGCAGAATAAGGCGGAGGTGACAGATATGTTACTGACAGAATTTGATGAGAAGGCGTATATAGATGGTGTTAAGAAGCAGAGTTATGCCGATGGAGTGGCAGAAGGGGAAGTTCGTGGCAGAATAGAAGGAGAAGCAAGAGGCGAAGCGCGTGGCAAGATAGAAGGTGAAGAAAGGACGACAGAAAAGCTGCTCAATTTGATAGCAAAGTTAAAGGAAGATGGACGTTCTGAAGAACTTATAAAGGTAACGGATAAGAAAGAATTAGAAAGGTTATACAAGGAATATAACATACAATAATTATCCACATTCAAAACCTTAAAGACAAGGGGCTGTAGTACTAAGCATAATCTATGCAATATATAATTGTTAAGAACATCTATATGCATAATACATCTATATGCATAATACATCTACGCATATTGTATAATAAACTTACTATCGCAGCTCCTTTGTTATTATTACAGTAAGCGATATAACAACCAGGCAATACGGCAGTATCCAGTGTTTAAGTGTTTGGTGTGGTGGGTGATTTGAGGTGACAAGGTTATATAATAATATCTCTGTGTTTGCATTGATAACAATTCTTTTTTGATTTAAAGTTACATGGTTATAAAATAACAGAAAAATATTAGAATTAGATAAAAATTAAAGAAATATGTTGTATATAGCCTATAAAATATAATTGAATAATGAATTGATTATGTGTATACAATATACTTAAATTTTAAAACAATTCACACAATTTAACAACAAATATAAAAAACAAAAATAATTAGAAAATAATTTAAAAATAATCAAAAAAAGAGTTGACAAATGTACAAGTGAGTGTTAATATACAATTACAAACAAACAAGACCTTAAACATATTAATAATCGATATAAAAAGACATATATTAATCATATTAAAGAGACAAGTTCAACAGATAATATATTAATACATAGACAATATATCGATACCATTCATCAAGAATGTTAATATAGATATAAGGAATTGAGTGAGAAAGGAAGGTATAATCCAATGGAAACATAACACATACCAAGCATTATTAATAATTATATTCATTGCAGAATAATTAATTAAAAGAAGATAATGATTTGGAGGAGCAACAATTGAATAATTTACAGTAACGGTTACTATATTACATAGCGATAATATAGTAACCGTTTTTATATGCTTCTGACGTCACATGTATCTAATCTGTAAAAGTTAAGGGTGTCAGGTTTTTATCAAGAGCGGAAAAATCTTATATTGGAAATATAGCACAATAGTTTCATTTTTAGGCTCTTTATCAAGAACGGAAAAAATCTTATATTGTAAATATAGCACAATAGTTTCATTTTTAGGCTCTTTATCAAGAGCGGAAAAATTTCATATTAGAAACATAGTATAATAGCATCAGTTTTTGTATCGGTTAAGTTGTTGATAACAGAATTCTGTTTCTCAAGTTCTTAAAATAATTTTCTGTAAAAAGTGGAATAAGGTTTATAACCATAATAACAGGTGGTAGATAAAATTTATTCTGCTTTTTTATCACATTTTATAATTTCATTTATCATATAACAAATATGTTGAAATCATAATAACCAAGTGGTATTATCAAACTAAGGTTAGCACAATCTAACCCGATGTATTTTTACAAGATTATTAAGTGCATAGTACATTTTTGGATATTTTATTAAACATAAATGAGTAAATATGATGTTGTGGTTAAAGGACTGTTTATTATCGTGTTCATTACCAGAGTTTGAATAATAATGTAAATATGATGTTATATTAAAAACATTGTTTATGTCGGAGAGGTAGGGGGATTTTTGTATGTGTTAAATTTTGCGGGTTATATTAAAAATATTGTTTATGTCTGTGTGTCAGGACTTTTGATTTGTAACCCTGCTTACATCAAAAAACTGCATTTATAAAATTAATAAAATAATATTGGTAAAAGCATTTATAAATATATTTAGAATTTATAAAGTCAGGAGGTATGACGATGTTTATAGAGATTAAAAATGCAAAAAAACATTATGGAGAGGGAGAGGCGCTTATTAAGGCATTAGATGATGTGAGCCTTTCACTTGATGAGGGGAAAATATATGTAATATTAGGGCCTTCCGGCTCAGGAAAAAGTACACTGCTTAATATGATAGGTGGTCTTGACTCGCTTGACTCTGGCAACATAGTTATATCGGGAAGGAATATAAGCGATGCAGGAAAGAAACAGCTCACAGATTACAGACGTGAGGATATAGGCTTTGTTTTCCAGTTCTACAACCTTATACCAGACCTTACCGTTCAGGAAAATATACAGGTTGTGGCAGATATAGCAAAAAGTCCGTTAGATATCGATGAGGTTATGGACTCGCTTGGAATAGCGCAGTATAAGAACCGTTTTCCAAAGGAACTTTCAGGAGGACAGCAGCAGAGAGTAGCTATAGCAAGGGCACTCATCAAAAATCCCAAGATACTGCTGTGTGATGAGCTGACTGGTGCGCTTGACTCTAAGTCATCAAGGGATGTGCTTAAGGTTATAGAAAAAGTTAATACGAGCTTTAGGGCAACGATTATTATAATCACGCACAATGAAGCCATCGCGCATATGGCAGACACAATCGTAAGGATAAGGGATGGCAAAGTTGCAGATTGTATTAATAATAAAGAGAGAGTTGCAGCAGACGAACTTGAGTTGTAGCAGGAAAAGAGGAAAGTATGACACTTAATAAAAGATATAAAAGAAATATTAAAGAAAATCTTTCATTTTATATAGCATCATCGGTGCTCACGGTTGTGGCGCTGCTTCTGTTCTATCTGTTTTATATAGCAGGAACTGGCATAAAGGGCTATGGCGATAAGTTTTTTGAGGATAATAACCTTGAGGATGCAACATTTTCTACATATATAGAGATACCGGATGATGAGATAGAAAAGATAGAAGATAAATATAACATAACATTTGAAAAAGAATACTTTACTAATATTAATGAGGATGACTATAAGGTCAGGCTGTTTAAGGCTAACAAAAAGATAGACTTGTATGAGGTAGTCGATGGCAGGGATGTAAGCCAGGATAATGAGATAGTTATATCCAAGGGATACGCCGTTAATATGAAGGTTAATATAGGCGATAAGCTTAAGATTATGGATAAGAATTATACGGTTACGGGATATTTTCTGCGTCCTGATTATTTGTATATGCTTGAAAATGTGGATGACAGCTATAAAAACATTTCCTCATTTTTTCTTGCGTATATGACGGACAGTGCTTACGACAAGCTTAATGTTAATTCGTGTCAGTATAAGGTTGTGTATGGCAAAGACAGTGATAAAGCACAGTTCAGAAAAGATATAAATGATACCTATAAGATGAGCGAATATCTGTCAAAGGACGATAATACCAGAATAACAATGGTTGATGACCAGGCAATGATGTTTCTTATAATGGCATATGTGTTCCTTGTTACGATACCTCTGATTACAGTTGCGCTCATATCTATCATAATCGGACGAAAGATAAAGAGCGAGCAGAAAATGATAGGAACATTGTCGGCACTCGGTTATAAAAAGAGCCAGCTTATGTGGCATTACAGCGTGCTTGCGATGATACCGGGCATTGTGGGCGGTGTGCTTGTGAGCATTGTTACAAAGATTATCCAGCAGCCATACGGAGAGCTGAGTCTGGCGGATTATGAGCCTATGCCAGTTAAGTTTGTGCTTCCGATACCGATAGCACTGCTTGGAATAATAGTTCCTACACTTATATATGTACTTAAAGCGATGGGCAAAGTAAATAAGCTGCTTAAAAAGGACACTGTTGCTATGTTAAATGGTGTGGCAGACGAGAGCAGAAGCAGACACGTAATGGTCGGAAAAAAGGGAAAAGTAAGAAACAAGTTTGCAGTAAGAAGTATACTTTCCAATCCCGGCAGAAGCTTTGTCGTGTTCTTAGGAGCATTTCTTGGAGCGCTTATTATACTCGTTGCATTTATGTTTGTTGACTCACTGAACAATGTAATAGATACAGGCTCAGACAGTATGGGAAGCTTTAAATATGAGTACATACTAAACAGGCTTGAAACGAAAGATATTGAAGGTGTAGCTGCTGATAATACAGATAAGCTTGTTATTGGAAAGTATGAATATGATGGAAGTACATTTTTGCTGTTAGGTGCTGACAGTCATGTAAAATATCTTAATCTGACCACTACTGATGGAAACAGGGCTAATCTTGATAAAGGCTATTATATATCAAATGTTATGGCATATTCATACGGAATTAAAGCCGGGGATGACTTTACATTTGTTAATCCGACAACTATGGAGGAAAAGACTGTAAAGATAGAAGGCATAATAAGCAATAACACACAGAAGCTTCTTATAAGTAATATGGACGATGCAAGAGAGCTTCTGGGCTGGCAGAAGGATACTTATAATGGGCTTCTGTCAGACAGGGCGTTGCAGCTTGGTGATGAAATATCAAAGACAGTTACGTCAGATGATATAAAGGAGCAGATGAACACGGTGCTTGATGAGATGGGCGCTATAATATACTCGCTTGCTGTTATAGGTGCGATAATCTGTATAGCGGCGCTGTACGTGTCCGTCAATATGCTTGTTTCAGAAAACAGGCACACCATATCTATGTTAAAGGTGCTTGGACTTAAGGACAGAGAGATTAACCGGATGGTTCTTGATGTTAATCATATGATTATTCCGATAGGCATAGTAACCGGCATAGGAGCAGGTTATGGAATAATGGATGTTGTCTTTAAAGTATATTCCGGCATGGAGGGCGTGCTGTATGAGACATATGTGACGATTAAAAGTATCGTGCTCACGGTAGTGATAGTTGTATTATGTTATGTGGTATCACTGCTTATGGTGCGAAGGAAGGCCGACAGGGTTGATATGGTGGAAAGCCTTAAAGATAATAGAGAGTAGAATGTATACCTTGCAGCAGAGAGCTAATCTTAAGTAAAAGTAGTCTTAGTATAAGAGAAAATAGGAAAATATGTCTTTCTAACGTGGACACATTTGTACAATATTTTAAATTTGCTCATTTATAGTTATAGTGATTAATAAATATCTATTAAAACAGGGAATTAACATATTAGTGCCATATTTGTATAAGACACTGATATATTAATTCCCTGTTTGCATATTATACTATAAATGAGCAAATATAAATATTATTTAGCATATCTTTCATTATATTCCTTAACTCTCTTCTGAATTCTATCAACAGGATTAAGAAGGTCGCTGATTGAAGAATCATGGTTAAGTGTATCGATAAGAAGAGCCATATACTTGCTCATATCTACATTGATATACCAAGGCTTAGAAAGGAGTTCATCTGGCTGGTATACAAGGTTAGTAGTAAGGATTTTATCGATAATGCCTTTTTCGTAAGCTTCATCAAACTTATCAAATCCGTTAGTGAAAAGACCAAATGTAGTAGCGCAGAATACTCTCTTTGCGCCTCTCTTCTTTAATTCAGAAGCAACATCAATCATACTTTCACCAGAAGATATCATATCATCAATGATAATAACGTCTTTTCCTTCAACGTTAGTACCAAGGAATTCGTGTGCAACGATAGGGTTACGTCCGTTTACAATCTTTGTATAATCTCTTCTCTTGTAGAACATACCCATATCAAGACCAAGTACGTTGGCAAAGTATACAGCACGTCCCATACCACCTTCATCAGGGCTGATTACCATCATATGGTCGCTGTCGATGATAAGGTCATCTACACCAAGTAAGAGATACTTGATGAACTGGTAAGTACAAGATACGGACTCAAAACCCTTAAGTGGAATAGAGTTGTGTACTCTTGGGTCGTGGGCATCAAATGTGATGATATTTTCAACACCCATAGCTGTAAGTTCCTGAAGCATAAGAGAGCAGTCAAGTGACTCTCTACCAGATCTCTTATGCTGTCTGCTTTCATAAAGGAATGGCATAATAACGTTAATTCTTCTTGCCTTTCCACCGGCAGCAGCTATAACTCTCTTAAGGTCAGCGTAGTGGTCATCAGGTGACATATGGTTTGTATTACCGCAAAGAGAATACTCGATGCTGTAGTTACATACATCTACCATGATATATAAGTCATAACCACGGACAGAATCGTTAAGTACACCTTTACCTTCACCTGAACCGAATCTAGGTGTGCTGGCACTTACAACATAGCTGTCTCTTTTATATCCGCTAAATGCAAGATTAGACTGATTTTCGTGTTCTCTTTGTTCTCTCCAGTTTACAAGGTATTCATCAACCTTTTCGCCCATAGCAGAGCAGCTCTTTAAAGGAATAATTCCGAGTGTTCCGTATGGAATTGTTGCAGTATGACGTTCGTCTCGTGGCATTGTATTATCCTCCATTGTATAGATAAAATATTTATTAATATTAAGAACTTAATTAGTTATTCCATATACATATATTCTGTAATATGAGTGAAAATAATGCATATAAACCTTTATTAAATTCTAAATACACATACATAATTAACTATAATCATAAATATTATATAAGTCAATCATAATCAGCTTATTTTCTGTATAAATTTTCTCAAGTTTAATTCCTCTTAGCGGCTGGCATACCCTTTGTCGCCTGCTGGACACGTATATCTTCGCAGAATATCCTGAGTATCGTATACGCACTGATAAGACGTGAGAATATACGTTCAGAGTATGTATTCTCAAGCTGCGGCATAGAAAGGTTAGTCGATATTATGACACTCTTTCTTCTTAATATTCTTTCATTAATAACATAGAACAACTTTGAAATAGTGTAGGAGTTGTAACTCTCTGTTCCGAGGTCATCTATAATAAGAAGGTCGCAGTCAATAAAGTAACTCACGTCCTGATATTCAACGTCCTCACCTTTGTTAAAGTCACTGTTTTCAAAGCATTTGAAAAGCTCTATCGCAGTAAGATATATAACACTGTGATAACTGTCAAGCAGCTCTTTGGCTATGCAGTTAGAAAGAAATGTCTTTCCAACTCCGGTTTCGCCAAGCAGCAGAAGGTTAGAGAATTCAGTGTCAAATGTTTTTACAAAGGACTGGCATATATCGTACACCTTGCGAATATTATTGTAAGGTGTGAGTCCTGTTGCAGAATCAATAGTAGTTTTATCATACCAGTCAAAAGAAAATGTTGAAAAGTTCTCATTGGCAGTGATGTTCTTTAAGTTAGAGTCATGGTATATAAGGTCGATTGCCTTTTTCTTAAAGCATGAGCATCGTGTGCCGTTGACATATCCGGTATCATGACATTTTTTACAGGTGTATATATCCTCAAGATAATCAGCCGGCTTTCCTATAGAGGCAAGCAGCTTAATCTTCTTATCTATAAGAGCTTTCAGGTGTGAGCTGAATTCATCAGTATCCGTGTCAGATGAATTATTGCCTATACGCCTGACAGCTTCTTTCATAGAAAGGGCGATTATCTCATCTTCAATAGTCTGATATTGTGGACAAAGCTCAACTACTTCGTTGTAGCGTGAATTCTGTATGGCTACGTTGTGCGTGTGAATATCATCATACATACGCATAACTGCTGCGTATTGCGTGTTGGTAAGTGACATAATGACACCCCTTTCTATATTAAGCTTATTTAACTGTTGTTACCCAGTAAAGAATTATACCAGTCATCAGAACGCTTGTCACGCTGCTGGAAGTTATTAAAACGGCTGTTGCCAGACTTTGCGGTGTTCTGGTACTTTGTCTTGCTGCTATTACTTGCAGCGTATGCCGCATCATCTTTTCTTATGTCCTCCATAGTGGTTACATTAGCGTTTTTCCACTTTGAAAGAATAGTATCGGCGTATTCAAAGCTTGGCTGGTGGATGGCTTTAATGGTTCTGTTGCAGGCCTCAATTATAATATCAGTATCAAAGCAGTAAGTATCAGCCCACTTTGATATCATGGCGCGTTCATGCTGACCGGGGTCTCTGTTAGAGATACCAAATGCTTTCATAATCTGATATACAGAATCGGTGTGGTTAGAAACCTCCTCCTTTGCCTCAGTGACAGTGTGAATGTCCTTGTCAGCCCATGCAAGAGCGACCTTTTCTATATAATTAATGCTCTTTTTATTGTGTTCAACACAGTATTCAAAAAGGTAATCTATAAGTTCAATAGAAAAATCCAGTGAATCATAAAAATATACTATGGCGTTAGTTTCCTTTATGGAAAGCGGACGGCCAAGGTAAGATTCTATGACGTAGAGCAGCATAGAGAAATTCTCATCAGCGCTCAGCTCACTTATCTTTTCAGCGGAATACTGCATACTTGATGGCTCTACATGGTGTTTCATACTTGCAGCAGCGCCGTTAAAGTTATCTTTATCTGTGAGTGAAACAGAAGAACTCATTAAATTATCAGATGCTGCATTGCCACCTGCAGACACAGCCTTATCAGATAATGTGTCAGAAGCCATACTGCCGCTGTTAATACCTCTGCCGCCCATGCCGTTAATATCATAGCCGCTAAGGTCATTGATAGTTACATTAGACAGACTGTCGTTAGTGCCTGCAAATGTAAGTGAAATAACGTCAAGCTTGTCCCAGTAGCGGAGTGCCCTCATAATATCAGCCTCGGTCTGGTTAAATGTGTCTGCAAGAAGTGAGACACTTATGTTTGTATTGCCCGTGCTTATAAGGTGAAGAAGGTAAAGATACACCTTTACGAATTCGCCGTTTGCACCAGGTATAAAGTTTTTAATAAATATATTGGAAACGGATGTGTATCCGTAGTCAGCTTTAGTTGTTAATGTAAGACTGCCCATAGTAAAAGCACTTGTCCTCCTGAATATAATCTTTGTGTATCCGGCATATTTTCTGCCCGTGCCGATTATAGCATAGTAAAAATTAAATGAAAAGTGTGTTAAAAGCAGGTGGTCATTGTTGTGGATATTGTGAATAATGTGGATAACTCGTGGACAAGTTGTGGGGAATATCGAATATTGCTGTATTTTGTGGATTAAAGTTGTCAACAAAAAAATCCACACTTTTATATTGTGAATAGCAACATAAAAATGTGGATAATGTGGATAACTTTGTTGAAAAACTCTAAAACTGGTTCTAAATGCCTATTTTAATAGGTCTTCGCCGATTTTATAAACGTCTCCGGCACCCATAGTTATCAACAGGTCACCGTTGATACAATTTTTTTTCAAAAAGTCTTCAATTTCTTCAAAATCTTCGTAATAGTAACATTCTTTGCCCTCTGCTTTAATAAGTTCACATAGATTAGCAGAGCTTATGCCAAGATTATCAGTTTCGCGGGCTGGATATATCTTTGCAAGCACAACCTTATCAGCAAGTGCTAAAGCTTTCGCAAATTCCGGCATAAGAGCTTTTGTTCTTGAGTAAGTGTGAGGCTGGAATACGCACCATATATTGTTGTGAGGACACATGGCAGCAGAGTTAAGAGTTGCTGTTATCTCATCAGGATGATGTGCGTAGTCATCAACAACCGTTACTCCGTTAAATACACCCTTCTTCTGGAAACGGCGGTCCGTACCGGTAAAGTTCTTAAGTCCTTCACGGATATCTTCCATAGATATACCAAGCTTAACACAGGCTGCGATAGCTGAAAGCGAATTGTATACATTATGCACGCCAGGAACAGAAAGCTGGATAGTTCCAGAAGGCGTATTATTAATAAGAAGAGTATATGAACAACGTCCATATTCGTCATGCTTAATGTCAGCGGCACTGTACATAGACTTTGCAGGGTCTGAACCGAAAGTGATAACTTCACAGTCAGTATCCTTATAGAAATATTCATAGTCGTCAATGTCAGTGTTGATAACCAAGGTTCCATCAGATGGAAGCTTTTCTGTGAATAACTTAAAGGAATGACGTATATCATCAATATCCTTGAAAAAGTCAAGGTGGTCAGCCTTAACATTTAATATGATGTTAAGTGTAGGGTTGAAGGAAAGGAAGCTGTTAGTGTATTCGCAGGCTTCAGTTACAAATAAATCAGACTTTCCTACTCTTATGTTGCCGCCGATACTGTGGAGTATTCCACCGACTGATATAGTTGGGTCGGCATTGGCTGCAAGGAGAATTTCTGTAATCATTGAAGTAGTTGTTGTCTTTCCGTGTGTACCAGCTACATTTACGGCTGTGTGATAGTTCTTCATAACCTGACCTAGAAGCTCGGCTCTTGTCATAGTTGGAATGCCGGCATCAACAGCAGCCTTAAGTTCAGGGTTGTCAGGATGGATGGCAGCAGTGTATACAACAAGGTCGATGCTGTCAGTAATATTATCAGCGGACTGTGGATAAGATATATGGCAGCCATCCTTTGCAAGTTCAGCAGTAAGTTCAGATTCGTGTGCATCTGAGCCTGAAATTGTGAAGTGTCTGTCAAGAAGGATTTTGGCAAGACCGCTCATGCTTATGCCGCCTATTCCTATGAAATGTACATGTATTGGACTATTAAAATCAATATTAAACATATGTGATGTTCCTTTCTTCCTAGAAAACGTATTGTTTGTAATAAATGACACCTTAAAAAGTCATTATAGAGATTATATGCCTAATGTATGTATTTTTCAAACATAAAAACGCATAAAGTGTGCAGTGGCAGATAATTGAATTATCTTTTGGCGTTTTAAATAAAATTAGTACATTTTCTTTACTTGCTTAATTATATATACAAACATAGAAGGTTTATAATATTAGGCACAAAGTCATATTTTCAAATGAAAATTAAGCCAAAAACTTAAAAAATTAGTAATAATAGCTGATAAACACGCATAAAATGTATATCGCAAATGGTAATTATGTAAAATACGGTCTTAATTGTAGAAAATATTCATATGTTAAAATGTAACAATAAAATGTCAAATAAATTGTATGAAAAATCACCAAAAAAAGACAAAATTATTTTTACTTAATTAGAATTATATGATATAATTTATACAACTTAAGATAGTAAATTAAACATCAGAGGTGGTAGCATGATTAAAAAAGAAATGATAGCGATGCTGTTAGCCGGTGGTCAGGGCAGTAGACTCGGTGTTTTAACAGCAAAAGTCGCAAAGCCAGCAGTCTCATTTGGTGGAAAGTACAGAATAATAGATTTCCCACTCAGCAACTGCATCAACTCAGGAATTGATACTGTAGGTGTACTTACACAGTATCAGCCCCTTAGACTTAATTCCCATATAGGAATAGGTATTCCTTGGGATCTCGACCGTAATGTAGGTGGTGTAACAGTACTTCCTCCTTACGAAAAGAGTACAAACAGCGAATGGTATACAGGAACTGCCAATGCCATTTACCAGAATCTTGAATATATGGAACAATATCATCCAGAATACGTACTTATTCTCTCAGGTGATCACATATATAAGATGGATTATAAGATAATGCTTGATTATCACAAGGCTAATAATGCTGACATAACAATAGCAGCTATGCCAGTACCTATGGAGGAGGCAAGCAGATTCGGAATTGTTGTTACAGATGATGACAACAGAATTACAGAATTTGAAGAAAAGCCAGCTAATCCTAAGAGTAATCTTGCTTCTATGGGTATATACATATTCAAGTGGAGCGTATTAAAAGATGCACTTATCAAGCTTAAAGACCAGAATGAATGTGATTTTGGTAAGCATGTAATACCTTACTGCTTTAACAACAACAAGAGAATATTTGCATACGAATATAACAGTTACTGGAAGGATGTTGGAACATTAAGCTCATATTGGGAGGCTAATATGGAGCTTATAGATATAATTCCTGTATTTAATCTTTATGAGGAATTCTGGAAGATATATACAAGAACAGATACTATTCCACCTCAGTATGTTGCAGATAATACATTTATTGAAAAGAGCATTGTTGGCGATGGAACTGAAGTATATGGACGAATATATAATTCAGTTATCGGTTCAGGTGTAACTATTGAAGAAGGCGCGGTAGTCAGGGATTCTATCGTTATGAATAATACTGTCATCGGCAAGAACACAATAGTCAATAAGTCAATTATAGCTGAAGAAGTAGTTGTAGGAAATAATGTTGAACTTGGTGTAGGTGATGAAGTACCTAATGTCAAGCTTCCTAAGATATATAACTCGGGTCTTGTAACTATCGGAGAATGTTCAGTTATTCCTGATGGAGTCAAGGTAGGAAAGAACACAGCTATATCTGGAGTTACAACTAATGAAGATTATCCAGATGGCTTATTACCAAGCGGTGGTATTATTATTAAGGCAGGTGACGTAGAATGAAAGCGATAGGTATAGTATTAGCAGGCGGCAACAACAGGATGATGCGTGAACTGACAAACAAGAGAGCCATTGCTTCCATGCCTATTGCAGGAAGCTACAGAGCGATAGATTTCGCACTTAGCAATATGTCTAATTCACATATACAGAAGGTTGCAGTAATAACACAGTATAATGCAAGATCTCTCAATGAACACTTAAGCTCATCTAAGTGGTGGGATTTTGGTAGAAAACAGGGTGGATTATATGTATTCACACCAACTATAACAGCAGAGAGCAGCAGCTGGTACAGAGGAACAGCAGATTCACTCTATCAGAATATAGACTTTCTTAAGTCAAGTCATGAACCATATGTAGTTATCACATCCGGCGATGGTGTGTACAAGCTTGACTATAACAAGGTACTTCAGTATCACATCGAGAAGAAGGCTGATGTTACTATGGTTGTAAAGAAACTTGATAACAGAGAAGATATTGGAAGATACGGAGTAGTTGCACTCGCAGAGGATGGACGTATCACAGATATTGATGAGAAGCCATTGGAAACTAATCTTTCAACAGTTTCAACAGGTATATATGTAGTAAGAAGACGTCTTCTTATTGAGCTTCTTGAGAAAGCAGCAGAAGAGGACAGATACGACTTCGTAAGAGATATACTTGTAAGATACAGGAATATCAAGAAGATATATGGTTATAAGTTAGATACTTACTGGAATAACATATCTTCAGTTGATTCATATTATAAGACTAATATGGACTTCCTTAAGAGAGATGTCAGGGATTACTTCTTTAAGCAGTATCCGGATGTTTATTCTAAGGTTGAAGACTTACCACCAGCTAAGTACAATTATGGTGCTAATGTATCTAACAGCCTTGTATCAAGCGGATGTATAGTTAATGGTACTGTAGATAGTTCAGTACTTTTCAAGAAGATATACATTGGTAATAATGCTGTAGTTAAGAATTCTATTATTATGAACAATGCATACATAGGAGATAATGCATATATTGAGAACTGTATAGTAGAAAGCAACAGCACTATTAAGGCTAATTCAAGATATGTTGGAGAGAATGGAGTTAAGATCGTTATTGAAGACAGTCCATCATATTATTAAAGAGTAGAAGAGTCATTAACAGACGGATAGGGGTAACAAATGAATATTACAGATGTTAGAGTCAGGAAGATTGCCAGTACAGGAAAGCTTAGGGCTTACGTGTCGATTACTTTTGATGATGAGTTCGTGGTACACGATATCAGAATTATAGAAGGAGATAAGGGCTTGTTTGTAGCTATGCCTAGTAAGCATATGATTGAAGGTGGCTTTAAGGATATTGCACATCCAATCAATCAGAGTGCAAGGGAGAATCTTCAAAGTGCAGTTTTGAAAGCATATTATGATGCTGACGATGCAGAAGAATTATCAGAAAACGTATAGGGTATACATCAGGATTAGCAGGATAGTACGGAGTTGATGGATTCTAAACTGTAAACTAAACACAGCGTGACAGATAATTTATCATATAATGAGCGCAAAAGAAAAAGAAGTGCGATATAATATGTGTGTTCTTATCGAAAGATAGAAGGCAGGTATATATAGCACTTTTTTTTATTATTTAATATGCGGATGTAAAACGTTGTGCTAAATATCACATAAAATATTGTATGAAAATTTGTATAAAATGTACTGCATACTAATGTATGCTGAATATATTGTTATATAGCATAATTATCATAGAATTTTCATAAAAAATAAAAAACTGATATAATTTTTAGAGTAATATTACAAATTATATATACATTTGTAGTATAAAGTGTTAATATGATGTAAGGAGTAAAAGGTCAAAAGTTATTCGTACATGCATAATATGATTTTTGAGCTTATGCCCCACATATTAATATAAATATATAATGTTGGTGACGAAAGCATATTTTGCCATCACAAAGATTGTTTAAAGGGGCATATATAATTTTAAGGGTTTTGGATTATATATGGTTTAAAACAATCAGAGAGTCAGGAGGAGGTACATATATGGGTACAGTAGTAAGATTAGAGCACTACACAAAGAATTTCAAGAAAGTAACAGTTCTTGATGACATCAACCTTACACTTGAGAGTGGAAAGGTTATAGGACTTAAGGGAAAGAATGGTTCTGGTAAGACTATGCTTATGAGAGCAATCAGCGGACTTATTCTTCCTACATCGGGAAAGGTATTTATCAATGACAAGGAGCTTGGAAAGCAGATTTCATTTCCACCAAGTATCGGACTTCTTATAGAGAATCCGTCATTCATAGCCAACTATACAGGTTTTAAGAACCTTAAGATACTTGCTTCTATCCAGAACAAGATAAGTGATGAAGAGATAAGGGAGGCTATAAGAAAGGTTGGTCTTAAGCCTGATGACCCAAGAACATTTAAGAAGTATTCACTTGGTATGAAGCAGCGACTCGGAATAGCAGCAGCCATTATGGAGAAGCCGGATATAGTTATTCTTGATGAGCCTATTAATGCACTTGATGAAGCTGGTGCAGGACTTATTAAGGGTATTCTTGATGAGCTTAAGGCTAATGGTTCGCTTATAATAATAGCCTGTCATGATACAGAGGAGCTTAACTACTTATCTGACGAAGTATATGAGATATACGAAGGACAGCTTGTTGACAAGGAGGCAGCAGAGGCAGCCAAGAAAGCAATAGAAGAAGCCAACAAGAAAGCTGAGGCAAAAAAAGATGGTAGAGCAGAAGAAAATAAGGAAGCTGTAAGCTAAGATAAGCCACATCAGGGAAATGCAAAGCATTTTTAAGATTGGCGCTGGACAGTAACAATTAGAATTTTCGGGAGGTGGTTATTTTATAATCACTTCCTTTTTTTGTTGAGATAGTTTATATTAGATGAGGATTATAAATAATAGGAAAGGAAAGGTAACCCACAATTATGACAGACAGAAAAGTCGGGTTGCACAAGGATAGATATGTATATAATAGCAGGATTAGGTAATCCGGGAACACAGTATGCAGGGACAAGACACAACGCAGGTTTTTCGTGCATAGATGAGCTTGCAGACAAGTATAATATAAGTGTAGATACAGCCAGGCACAAGGGACTTATAGGAAAGGGCGTTGTTGAAGGGGAAAAGGTACTTCTTGTAAAGCCTATGACATATATGAATAATTCAGGTGAATGTATAAGAGAGGTTATGGATTATTATAAGGCGGATATAGATGACCTTATTGTAATATTTGATGATATAAGTTTAGAACCGGGCAGATTAAGACTCCGTCCAAAGGGAAGTGCCGGAGGACATAACGGAATAAAAAGTATTATAGCGCACCTTGGAAGTGATAAGTTTAAGAGAGTAAAGTTTGGCGTGGGTGATAAGCCAAAGGGCTGGGACCTTGCTGACTGGGTGCTTGGAAAGTTTCCAGCAGAACTGTATCCACAGTTAAGGGATGGTAATACAAGAGCGTGCGAAGCAGTTGAGTGCATAATAAGTGAGGGCATAGAAAGTGCCATGAATAAGTTTAACGGCTGATAAAGAGCGCTGAATAACTAGCATACATTATAAGTTCAAGATACAGTTTTATGTCATATTGATGAAAGAACTGGAAATAAGGAGGACTGAGGTGAATACATTTTTTAAGCCTGTAAATGATACGGCGGCGATAGAACAACTTAATAAGGAGTTATCCGCAGACGGTGGAAGAACGGCGGTCATAAGCGGCTGTATAGATACGCAGAAGGTGCACATATCAAGTGCTGTCGCACAGAACTATAAGTTTATGCTTGTGATAACAAGTGATGAAGCCAAGGCAAGAAATATGTGCGATGATGCAGCATTTTTTAATGGAGAAGCGCTGTATTATCCGGCAAAGGATGCGATATTTTACAGTGCAGATGTTACGGGAAACCAGATAACGGGGCAGAGACTTAAGTGCATAAGCAGACTGATAGAGCATATAAAGGCAGTGGATAGTAAAGACGGTCAGGATGGCGGTCTGCTTACACTGGTTACAACTATAGATGGTGTGTCAGACAGGCTTGTACCGCTTAAAAGGTATATGGAGTCGGTGATAACCATAGACAGCACAAGTGAGATAGATACAGAAAAGCTTGCGAAAAAGATGGTTCAGATGGGCTTTACAAGAACGGGAATGGTTGAGGATAAAGGCCAGTTCTCAATAAGAGGCGGAATTATAGATATATTTTCATATACAGATGAAGCGCCGGTAAGAATAGAGCTGTGGGACACCGAGGTTGACTCCATAAGAATGTTTGATGCAGAGAGCCAGAGGTCGATAGAAAAGCTGAAATCTTATCACATATTTCCAGCAACAGAATTTCTTTTCACAGAAGAGGAGAAGCAGGCGGGACTTGATAAGATAAGGAAAGAAAGAGATGAGCAGCTTGAGTGCTTTGACTATGGCAAACGCAAGCGTACGCAGGAGCAGATAGAGGCGGGCAACAACATAAATAAGCTTGTTGGTGACGTTGAAAGAACAGGCAATTATTCAAAGTTTTTGGATACAATAATAAAAGATACAGCAGGGCTGATAGAGTATTTTCCAGTGGAAGATACTCTTATTGTGCTGGATGAACCGAACAGGCTTAAGGAATGTAATGAGCTTACTCTTTATGAATATGGCGAGAGTATGAAAAACAGGCTTGCGGCAGGCTATGTGCTTCCGAGCCAGACGAATAAGATAAAAACGCTTAACGAGATAATATCGGATATGAAGCATAATAAGAAGCTTATACTTACAACGCTTGATTACAAGCCGGAGGGCTTTGATATTGATTATAAGATGCACGTTGAGGCGCGAAGCATAAGTTCTTATAACAACAGCTTTGAGTATCTCACCAAAGACCTTATAAAATATAAGAAGAGCGGTTATACAACAGTGCTTGTGTGCAGCTCAAGAACAAGGGCACAGCGAATAGTCGATGACCTTGGAAAGCTGGATATACCTGCATTTTATAGTGAGGACTTTAGTAAGGATTACGAAAAAGGACTTATTATAGTTACTTATGGAAGTCTTCATAAGGGCTTTGAATATCCGGTGCTTTCTTTCGTGGTTATTGCTGAAAATGATATATTTACGTCAAAACGTATCAAAAAGCTTAAGAAGAAAAAGCATGACGGCAAAAATATAGCAAGCTTTAATGAGCTTAATATAGGCGATTATGTGGTTCATGAAAATCATGGACTTGGCGTATACAAGGGAATTGAGAAAATAAAAGTAGACGGAGTTGAGAAGGACTATATTAAGATAACTTATGCTGACAACGGCAATCTGTATGTGCTTGCAACGCAGCTTGACAGGCTTCAGAAGTATGCTGACCAGGATGTTGAGAAGAAGCCGAAACTTAATAATCTTGGCGGTAAGGAGTGGAGTAAGACAAAGGCAAAGGTTCACGGAGCGGTTGAGGTTGTTGCAAAGGAGCTTGTAAGGCTGTATGCGATAAGGCAGAAGGCAGAGGGTTACAAGTTCTCAAAGGATACGGTATGGCAGCAGGAGTTTGAGGAAATGTTTCCTTATGAGGAAACTGACGACCAGCTTAATGCTATACAGGACACTAAAAATGATATGGAAAGCGGACGTGTGATGGACCGCCTTATCTGTGGTGATGTAGGCTACGGAAAGACAGAAGTTGCAATAAGAGCGGCATTTAAGGCGATACAGGACGGAAAGCAGGTGGCATATCTTGTGCCGACAACAGTACTTGCAAGCCAGCATTACTCTACATTTGAGGAGAGAATGAAGGGATTCCCTGTAAATGTGGGGCAGCTTTCAAGCTTCAGGACATCGGCGCAGAACAAAAAGACGATAGAAGAACTTAAGTCGGGGATGATTGATGTTGTTATCGGGACACACAGAATACTCTCCAAAGATGTCAAGTTCAAGGACTTAGGACTTCTTATAATAGATGAGGAGCAGCGTTTTGGCGTTACGCATAAGGAAAAGATAAAGGAACTAAAGAATAACATAGATGTTCTTACACTCAGTGCAACACCTATTCCGCGAACACTTCATATGAGCCTTGTAGGAATAAGAGATATGAGTGTGCTTGAAGAGCCTCCGGTTGACAGGCACCCTATACAGACATTTGTTACAGAGCACAATGACGAGATGATTCGAGAGGCAATAACAAGAGAACTTGCAAGAAATGGACAGGTGTATTATGTATACAATAAAGTACGTAATATAGAGGAGCGTGCAGAATATATACAGAACCTTGTTCCGGATGCAGTTGTTTCCTATGCTCACGGACAGATGGACAAAAGGCAGCTTGAAAGGATTATGTATGAATTCGTCAACGGTGAGATAGATGTGCTTGTGTCAACTACTATTATAGAAACGGGTATGGATATTCCTAACTGTAACACAATGATTATAGAAAATGCTGACCAGTTCGGATTGTCACAACTTTACCAGTTAAGGGGAAGAGTTGGAAGAAGCACAAGGACATCGTATGCATTCCTTATGTATAAGAGGGATAAGATGATATCTGAGGTGGCTGAAAAGAGGCTGAGCGCCATAAAGGAATTCTCAGACCTTGGCTCAGGCTTTAAGATAGCTATGAAAGACCTTGAGATACGTGGTGCAGGTAATGTGCTTGGAAAGAGCCAGCACGGACATATGGCAGCGGTCGGTTATGACTTATACTGCAAAATGCTTAATCAGGCGGTTAATGACCTTAAGGGCATTAAAAATGAATATGACTTTGAAACTACTGTCGATATGGAAGTGGATGCGTATATTCCTGCAACTTATATAAAAAGCGAATACCAGAAGCTTGATATATATAAAAGAATTGCAGCGCTTGAAACGAGGGAGGAGCTGTCAGATATGCGTGATGAGCTTGCCGATAGATATGGAAGCATACCATCAAGTGCCGCTAATCTTCTTATAATAGCGCTCATCAAAACAAAAGCGCATAAGATAGGCATTATGGATATTAAAGGTGCAACAAAGCATAATCCTTCAGGCGGTGTGTCCAACTGGAGAACAGTTATGACGATATACCCAAAGGCAGATATCAATTCAGATAATATACCACAGCTTGTTGATACATTTGGAGGAGCACTTGAATTCAAGCTTAAGAGCACGCCGGAATTCGTATGGACAGTTACTAAGAGGAAGTTCTCAAGCGCAAGGGAGTATCTTGACGGGATGCTTGATATGATGGATATTATGGAGGACGCACTGGGCATGTAAGTGTGAAGATTTGTATACAGATAAATATACTTAATATGGCTAATCTTGTTTTGTAATGACAGCAGATTATAAGTTTTAGGGAGATATGTCTGCTTTTTATACAGGCTGCTGTATGGATGGAATAGCGCATTTTATTAAGGTAGGAATAATGAACAAAGATAGATAACAAAAATAATTAATGAAAAGGTCTTTACAAATGTTTTATAAGTGTTATAATTAAGAACAGTTTAACGCTTTAAAGTGTAACGCTTTAAAGCGCGTTTGCAAAACACAGGAAAGATGAGGTAATCAGATTATGGAACAGAAAGGCGAGTTAGTATCATTCAGACCGGATATCAAGGTCGTAGACTGTACATTAAGAGATGGAGGTCTTGTCAATAATTTTGAATTTAGTGAGGACTTTGTGCGCGACCTTTATAAGGCAAATGTGGCAGCAGGTGTTGACTATATGGAATTTGGCTATAAGGCATCTAAGGAAGTCTTTAATGTAAATGATTATGGCAAGTGGAAGTTCTGCGATGAGAAGGATATCAGGGAGATAGTTGGTGATAACGATACTGACTTAAAGATTTCTGTTATGGCAGACGTTGGAAGAACTGACTTTAAGAAGGATATTATCCCTAAGTCAGAAAGTGTTATTGATATGGTAAGAGTTGCTACATATATTAATACTATTCCGGCAGCTATTGAGATGATTAATTACTGTGCAGATATGGGTTATGAGGTAACTATCAATATTATGGCTATATCTACAGCAAGTGAGAATGAGTTAGACCTTGCATTAGAGCTTCTTGCAGCACAGAGCAAGGCAAGTGTAATATACCTTGTTGACAGCTATGGTTCACTTTACCCAGAGCAGATAAGAAGACTTGCAGATAAGTACCTTAAGGTAGCTGAAAAGTATGGAAAGAGCGTAGGTATCCACGCACATAACAACCAGCAGCTTGCATTTGCCAATACAATAGAGGCATGTACAATCGGTGTAAGTTATCTTGATGTTACTATGAGTGGTATGGGAAGAGGAGCCGGTAACTGTTATTCAGAGCTTCTTATGGGCTTCTTAAGAAACCCTAAGTACAAAATATCACCAGTGCTTAAGTTTGTTGAAAATCATATGGTTCCACTTAAGAAGGCTGGAGTTGTATGGGGCTGCGATGTACAGTATATGATTACTGGAAATGCAAACCAGCACCCAAGAACAGCTATCGCATTTACAGCCGAAGGAAGAACCGACTACGACAACTTCTACACCCAGATTACAAGCTATGAATGATCGCGAAGGCAATGAGCCGTGCCAGCAAAAAAATAGCGGAAAAGGCTGTGCTTGCACGAGGCTTTTCCGCTGATTTTTTGCTGATAGGGCGAACGCCCGCGTGTTCAGGGATGTTTCGCATCCCTGAACACGCACGGCAGACATAGTGGATATATTGATAATTAATATAAAACATTATTATGAGGTAGTCGGCAGAATACATTATCTGTATTGTCCAAAAGCAGTTAAAAAGCCTTCGCCCCGCATAAATACATAAAAATACATACATATAAAGATTAGATAGACAAAATTTATTGACTTATAGAAAATGTGGGTATAAAATATCCGTAATTCAATTAATCGATGGGATTCATTGTAGTGAACACAAAAGAATGTGTTATGCCAAGGGGTTAGAGGTCTGGTGTATATGATGATTGTACTGTATATTAATTATGCAGGATAGGATTATCTGCAGCAGTTATTATAGAAAGCTCCTGACAGTAGGTGAGTAAACTGTCGAACACGAAAGGAAGTAGGATTATGGCAAAGAAAGATATTGATTGGTCTAATTTAGGATTTGGCTATGTAAAGACTGATAAGAGATTCGTAGCTAATTATAAGGATGGAGCCTGGGATAACGGTGTTATCACAGATGATGATAAAGTAGTTATCAGTGAATGTGCTGGCGTATTACAGTATTCACAGTCATGTTTTGAAGGTATGAAGGCTTACACAACAGAGAATGGCCACACAGTTATATTCAGACCAGATATGAACGCAAGCAGAATGGCAGATTCATGTAGAAGACTTGAGATGCCTGTATTCCCAGAAGATAAGTTTGTAGAAGCTATTGCTGAAACAGTAAGAGCTAACGAAGACTGGGTACCACCTTATGGTTCAGGTGCATCACTTTATATCCGTCCATATATGTTCGGAAGCAATCCAGTTATCGGTGTTAAGCCTGCTGATGAATATCAGTTCAGAGTATTTACAACACCTGTTGGACCATACTTTAAAGGCGGCGCTAAGCCACTTACAATCAAGGTTTCAGACTTCGATAGAGCAGCACCACACGGAACAGGTCATATCAAGGCTGGTCTTAACTATGCAATGAGCCTTCACGCTATCGTTACAGCTCACGCAGAAGGATACGCTGAAAATATGTATCTTGACCCAGCTACAAGAACTAAGGTTGAAGAAACTGGTGGAGCTAACTTCCTCTTTGTTACAAAGGACGGAAAGGTTGTAACACCTAAGTCAGACAGTATCTTACCTTCTATCACAAGACGTTCATTAGTACATGTTGCTAAGGAATACCTTGGACTTGAAGTAGAAGAAAGAGAAGTTCTCTTTGATGAAGTTAAGGACTTTGCTGAATGTGGTCTTTGCGGTACAGCAGCAGTTATCTCTCCAGTAGGAAAGATTGTTGACCACGGCAAGGAAATCTGCTTACCAAGCGGTATGGACGAGATGGGACCTGTAACTAAGAAGTTATATGAAACACTCACGGGTATCCAGATGGGTAGAATCGAAGCTCCTAAGGGATGGATTTACACAGTAGACTAATATTGCTGATGGTTAGCAGGCAGGTTAGAAGCTTAGCTAACTGGTTTATAGATGTTTATTACAGCTGATAATGTAATTATTATATTCGGTCAGAATGTTAAAAGTACGTTCTGACCGAATTTTTGTGTTAACTACAGATACCAGATTAAAAATATTTTATCCGATATAATTACAGGTATCCGATAAAAAAATACTCTATCTCACTCTATATAGATGGATAAAAAGATAAAAAAGACAAAAAGACAAAAAAGATAAAAGAGTTCTGTTAAAAGGATTAAGATTAATAAAAATAAAAAATAATTACAGGATAATGGAGTTACATATGTTATTTAGTGGTAAAGATTTAAGGAAGCTTATAATTCCGCTTATGTTTGAACAGCTGCTTGCTGTTCTTGTAGGACTTGTGGATACACTTATGGTATCCCAGTCAGGAGAAGCAGCAGTGGCGGGAGTTGCTCTTGTTGATAATATCAACAGGCTTATCATACAGGTTATGGCGGCACTCGCAACAGGTGGCGCTGTAGTGTGCAGCCAGTATATAGGAAAAGGTAAAGATGGTGAGTCTAAAAAGTCAGGAGCACAGCTTGAGACAGTTTTGTTAATATTTTCAGTTATAATGACTGCATTTTCAGTTTCATTTACAAGACCACTGCTTAAGCTGATATTCGGAACAGTTGAAGAGTCAGTTATGGACTGTGCAGTGCTGTACTTTATGATAACAGCGCTTTCGTATCCTTTCTTAGGAATGTATAATGCGGGTGCGGCGATATTCAGAAGTGTAGGCAACAGTAAGGTAAGCATGAATATAAGCATACTTATGAATGTGATTAATGTAGCTGGAAATGCGTTGTTTGTATTTGTATTTAAGTGGAGTGTAGCCGGGGTTGCGCTTTCTACTGCGCTCAGCCGTGTGGCAGCAGGTATCGTTATGTCAGTGCTTGTGTGTGGTAAGACAAACCCTGTAAGAATAGACCATATAAAGTACTTTATTCCTGACTGGAACTATATAAAGAAGATTCTTACAATAGGTATTCCGTCCGGCATTGAAAATGGTATGTTCCAGATAGGCAAGCTTATGGTTGTAAGTATGGTCGCTACATTTGGAACAGCATCAACAGCAGCCAATTCAGTAGGTTATACAGTTATTGATTTTGCCAATATTCCTGCAGCTTCTATGGGACTTGCCCTTATAACGGTTGTAGGACAGTGCATAGGCGCAGGTGAGAAGGAACAGGCAAAAATGTATACAAAAAAGGTGCTGTGGTGGTCTTATATTGGTGACTGGGCGTGCAATATCCCACTGTTTTTTATCGCAGGCTTTATAGCATCTTGGTTTCATCTGTCAGCAGAGGCAACACAGATTACAGTTACTATATTAAGATGTTTTAATGTTGTATCACTTTTTATATGGCCGCTTTCATTTACATTGTCGAATCCTTTAAGGGCATCGGGCGATGTGAAGTATACTATGACGGTCAGCATTATATCTATGTGGCTTTTCCGTGTCGGCAGCAGTTATATATTCGGAGTCGTACTTGGACTTGGCGTGCTTGGTGTATGGATTGGAATGTTTGTGGACTGGGCTGCGAGGTCAGCGTGCTTTGTTATAAGATTTATAAGTGGAAAATGGCTTGAGAGAGGGTCATTGGCGTAGATTGTTATAAAAATAAATGTATTTTATAAATAAGTGGTTGCAACATTAAAATATATATGATATTCTATGAGTATAGTATACTAATAGAATTAATACAAGGGCAGTACGAATTGCAAGAGGTACTTATAAAGCATTTGCAGATATATAATAGAAAGAATGTCATACAGTCAGAGAAGTAAAGCGTTCTTTGATTGTATGACAGTATATATACATTTGTGTAATATAAGAGATGGCAGTTGTGTTTAATGCCTGTATTCTAAATTCTAAGCTGAATTCAGCATCAAAGATATTTCCCAAACAATAAAATAATTAAATAAGGAACAATATTGATAATAAGTATGTATGTATTATGCAGAAAGGCGTAAAATGGCTTATAATAAGAACAGCAGGACTTATGATGATGTTATTGTAAAAGAGTTCTGGAGGGATAATGACAGATTTGCAGACCTTTTTAATGCAGTTTTGTTTAAAGGAAAGTGTGTTATAAAGGCAGATGAATTGCAGGAAATGGATACAGATGTATCAGGAACAATTAAAGTTAAAGATTATAAGGAAACTCTAAAAAGAGCAAGAGATGTTGTCAAAAAATATTACAATGGTATAGAATTTAATATATTAGGACTTGAGATGCAGGAAAAAGTACATCTTGCAATGCCGTTAAGAACAATGGTATATGATGCACTTGGATATATTAAAGAGTATAATCAGATAAGGCAGAAGAATGTGGAGTCAGGCTATAAGGGAAGTGACAAAGAAGAATTCCTGTCGGGGCTTAAGTATTCGGACAGATTTCATCCTATAATAACGATAGTATTTTATTATGGAGAGAAAAAATGGAACGGACCAACAAGCCTTAGCGATATGATGGTTGATATGCCGGCAGAGATTAAGGAAATGTTTAACGATTACCACATTAATCTCATACAAGCAGGTGACCAGAAGACATATAACTTTAATAATGACGATGTAAAGGCATTGTTTGATATTATATACAGCATCTACAATAAAGATTTTGAGTATTTGGCGCAAAAATATGCCAATAAATCATTATCTGTTGATTTTATTGATATGATAGGCAGGATTACAGGAACAAAAAATCTTATAATAACATCGGATGATGTAAGGAAAGGCAAGGTGGTTAAAGTGGAAATGTGGAGTGCGATGAAAGAATTCAGGGAAGGCGGCCGACTTGAAGGCAAGCTTGAGGGCAAAGACCAGGCGATGTTAGAGAGTATAAAGGCACTTATGAGAAAGCTGAACCAGTCAGAGGAGGAAGCTATGGATACACTTGATATAGGCGAGGAGGACAGGGAAAGGTATCATAAGATGCTTAACGGCTAAAAATATGATGGGCAAAAGGACAAAATTATTCGTGTTTATGCGATGGGACTTTTGTCCGTAACATTTTAATATTAATAACAGGCTCTTAAATTGCGGTGTACCGGTATACAACAAAAATTTAAGAGCTTTTTTATATTATTTTCATCAGTTTTGTACAAATTATCCAAAATAAAACTAGCGATACCGCCGAAAATGTGGAAAATACCCAAATAATCATTGATTTTTGTGGACAAAAATGAGATACTAAGCATAAAGTTCGGTTGAGGTGACTTCGCCGGATACAACGGGTATACCGTAATATATTAGGAGGTAAGTTATGAAGAGACAGACAAAACGCAGAATAATGGCGTTAGTTATGGCTGCTTTGATGGTAGTAGGATTGATTCCTACAGGATTCACAGCAATAACAGCAAAGGCTAGTGCTGGAAAGAAATATTCTTTTGAAGCATCAAGTCTGGAAGCGGCTTCGGCAGGCAAGTTTAAAGATAGCGAAACTGTCAAGGCAGGAACAGATGATTATTTTACACTTTATATGAGTGCAAAAACTAAGATTGATTCAAGTTCAAAGACATGGGATGATGGATATAAGTCAGAACAGCGAGTTAATTTTGGCGGAAAAGCTGATTTAGGAAATATGAAGAATCTTATATCTTTTAAGACAGATGGTTCCGCTAAAGTTAAAGTATGGTGGGTTGAAAGTGGAGATGACAATAGAGAGGTTGTAATTTATAATGCATCTGGAGCTGAAGTTGCAAAGACAGATGCAAAGGCAGCAAAGAATGCAGCTGTATGCTCAGAACTTGAACTTACAGAAGCAGGAACATATTATCTTGGTGGAGATATTAGTAATAATTATTTCTTCAGAGTTGATGTTGAAGAGGCTGCTGCAAATGTAGAGCCAGTTGTCAATGAATATGATTTAGAAGCAACAAGTCTGGAAGCAGCTGCAGCAGGTAAGTTTAAAGATGGCGAAACTGTTACAGCAGGAACAGATAATTATTTTACACTTTACATGAGTTCAAAAACTAAAATTGATGCAAGTTCAAAGACATGGGAAGACGGATATAAGTCAGAACAGAGAGTAAACTTTGGTGGAAAAGCTGATTTGGAAAATATGAAAAATCTGATGGCATTTAAAACCGAAGGAACAGCAAAAGTAAAGATCTGGTGGGTTGAAGCAGGAGATGATAACCGAGAAGTTGTTATCTACAATACATCAGGTCAGGAAGTTGCAAAGACAGATGCAAAGGCAGCAAAGAATGCAGCTGTTTACTCAGAACTTGAACTCACAGAAGCAGGAACATATTATCTTGGTGGAGATATTAGTAACAATTACTTCTTTAGAGTAAAGGTTGTAGATACAGTAGGCGGCAGTGATACACCAGTTGTCAGAAAAGATTGGGCAGATGTTGCTGCACCAGTAATAGGAACTATTACACAGAGTAAAGCAGACATAGATGTTCCGTTTGATATGGTTATAGGTAACGATGGTGCTGATAAGGTAGTAGTTACTATGACAGATGAAGCTGGAAAAACAGTAGATTCTAAGAATTATGCAATGGAAGGTGAAAGTGGAAAGGTTACATTTACACCAAGTAAATCAGGCAAATATACATTTGCTGTAAATGCAGTTCGTGATGGGGAAGAAGACAAGGCATGTGCAGAGGTTAAGAGTTTTGATTATGTACTTCCATTAGGAACAACTACAATAGGTTCTGTATATAGTAAGGGTAATGGTGTAATTGCAATAGAGTGGTCAGCTGTAGATGAAGCTGATTCATATACAGTTGAGTATACAGCAGATGGTAAGAACTGGACAAGAGCTGATGCTGGCAATAATACAGAAGCAACAGTTTCAGGACTTACAGTTGGTACTAAGTATACAGTAAGAGTTATTACTAATAGGGGAGAAGAAACAACAGTATCTAGTGAAGCAGAAGTGACAGCCACAAAGGAAGCACAGCAGAAGTGGGGACAGATTACTTATGGTAATGGTGCCAACGCATCTAAGGACAGCTTCACAGGTTCAGCTAATGATGGAAAGGTAACTATCAAGAGTGCAAGTGGTAAGTTAGTTCCAGCTTCATTCGATGGAGTGTCATTCTATTATACAGCAGTTCCTGCATCACAGAACTTTACATTAAGAGCTAAGGTAACAGTTGATTCTTGGACATTATCTAATGGACAGGAAGGTTTTGGTCTTATGGCTACAGATAAGTTAGGTGGTTCTGGATGGAACAACTCATACATGGCAGTAGCTTCTAAGGCAGAATATTACTGGAACGAAGAAACAAAGGAAGTAACAACAGACAGTTCAGCAACAAAGATATCTCAGAAGATTGGTCTTCTCTCACAGGAAAAGACAGGTGTGACAAAGGATAACATTGCTGCTATTGAAGCTAATGATACAGCAACTGTTCAGGCGAACTTTAAGTCAACATCTTATCCACTTGAGCAGAGATATCCAGAGGCTAAGAACATAATAGGTAATTCTACTAATACACCAGCAGATGCTGGAAATATTACAGAGATGTACCTTACAATCCAGAAGAATAATACAGGTTACTTTGTAACTTATGAATCAGCAGATGGTTCATATTCAACAACAAAGAAGTATTATGATACTGAGGCGCTTGAAAGAATCGATTCTGATTATGTATATGCAGGTTTCTTTGCATCAAGAAATGCAACAGCAACATTCTCAGATATAACATTTAAAACTATTGACCCTAAGGATGATGCAGCAGCAGAAGAAAGACCAGTTCAAAAGGTAGCTGTTAATACATATGTACAGTCTGCAAAGGCAACAGGTTTAGAAGATTATACATTCTTATTCTCTGCTAACTGTGATGGTTTATTAACAATCAATGATGCTGATGGCAATGCAGTTGCAAAGGATGTAGAAGTTAAGGCTGATACACTTGTTAAGCCAGCAGATGTTAAGCTTACAAAGGGTGATAACAACTATAAGATATACTTCACACCATCAAAGGATTATAAGCCAAATGGTGAATTCTCAGCTATGGAATCTTATGAAACTGTAGTTATTGACCATAAGGTAACTTATAAGACATATGGTGAGGCAGGACAGTCACTCTGGGTTGCTCCAGATGCAAACGGATGTGGTTCTAAGGATGAGCCAATGAGTATATATGAAGCTATTAAGTATGTGATGCCTTCACAGCAGATTATACTTAAGGAAGGTACATATAAGCTCAGCTCACCATTAAAGATTGAAAGAGGTATTAATGGTACAGCAGATCAGATGATATATATGGTAGCAGATCCAGATGCCAAGACTCGTCCAGTTATTGACTTCCAGGGACTCTGTACAGGTATGACTATCGGTGGTGATTACTGGTACTTCAAGGGCTTTGATGTAACAGGTTCAGCAGATGGACAGAAGGGACTTCAGGTTTCAGGAAGCCACAACACATTAGATCAGATTGAAACATATCACAATGGTAACACAGGACTTCAGATCAGCAGATTAAATGTAACAGATACATATGCTGAATGGCCATCATATAACTTAATCCTTAACTGTACATCATATGGTAATGCAGATAAGGGTTATGAAGATGCAGACGGATTCGCAGCTAAGCTTACAGTTGGTGACGGTAACGTATTCGATGGCTGTATCGCTCATCACAATGCAGATGATGGATGGGATCTTTTCGCAAAGGTTCAGACAGGTTCTATCGGCTCAGTAACTATTAAGAATTCAGTAGCATATGCTAACGGATATCTTGAGGATGGAACTAACGCAGGTAATGGTAACGGATTCAAGATGGGTGGAGACAGCATGCCTGGTTCACACGTACTTGAGAATTCAATAGCATTTGGTAACAAGGCTAAGGGTATTGATTCTAACTCTTGTCCAGATATCAAGGTTAAGAATTGTACAACTATTAATAATGAGGGTGCTAACGTAGCATTCTACACAAACTCAGCTAAGAATACAGACTTCGAAGCTACAGGAGTAGTATCATTCAGAACATCTGGCGAAGATGTTGCTGAAAATATTAAGCCAGTAGGAAATCAGGATAAGACAAAGATTTACAAGGCAACTAACTTCTATTGGGATGCAGCAACTAAGACTTCTTCTAATACAGTAGCAGAAGGTGAGACAGCAGTTACAGTTTCTGCAGACTGGTTTGTAAGTCTTGATTATTCATCAATATTAAATGGCAGAAATGCAGTAGCTAATATTGAAAGAAATGCAGATGGTACTATTAACTTAGGTGATATCTTTAAGTTATCAGATAAGGCAGCAGAAGGTGTAGGTGCAGACTTCTCTAATGGTAAGCTTACAGCTTCAACAGATGTTAAGGTAGCTGATTCAGTAGATACAGAACATAGTTATGGTGAATGGTCAGTTGTAAAGGAAGCTACTTGTACAGAAAAGGGTGTTGAACACAGATTATGTTCAATATGTGGTGCAGAAGAAACAAGAGAAATAGAAGCATTAGGACATGAATTCAGTGAATACTTTACAGTAGATAAGGCACCTACAGTAACAGAAGAAGGTTCTAAGTCACGTCATTGTGTACGTTGTGATGAAGTTACAGATGTTACTGTAATAGCTAAACTTGAGCAGAATGTTGCACCTTCAGGAGATATGAAGGACGATGTAAGCGTTGATATTGATAATTCAGAATCAGTAGTAGATCTTACAGATGATGAAATTGCAGCGATAGCTAATGGTGCAAAAGCAAATATAGAAGTTGGTGTTTCTGATATTACAGGTAAGGTAGATGCTAAGGATGAAAAGGCTGTAGCAGATGCAATAACTGGTAATGAAACTATCAGTAATAAGGGATTTGTAGTAGGTTCATATATTGATATCAATGTATTTTCTGTTGTTGGAGATTCTAGAAGAGAGATTAGTAACACATCAAAAGAGTTAACATTTACAGTTAAACTTGCAGATAATCTTATAAATACAGATTCTACAATAACAAGAACTTATAAGGTTGTAAGAGTCCATGGTGATGAAACAGCTATTATTGATGCAGAGTTCGATGCAGCAACTAATAAGATTACATTTAAGTCAGATAAGTTCTCTACATATGCAGTGATTTACAGTGATGTTAAGAATACAAATGTAGATGACAAGACAAATGTAGATAATAAAACAGATGTAGATAATGGAGCAGCTGTAGAACCAGTTACAGGTGGTGGAGCTACAGCTACAGGAGATAAGAATAATACAGCTCTCTATGTTGTATTAATCGTACTTAGTGTTGTTGCACTTGGTGGTGTATGCTTCTACGAAATCAAGAGAAGAAAGAACGTAACTAAATAAGTTATATCCTAATATACCTAATATATAGTAAAAGACAGTCGTTTTATGGCACACCCATAAGACGGCTGTTTTGCGATTTCAGGAAAGAATGATAGAGGGTGACCTGATAGACACAATTTACCTAATTATTTTAAGTGGATTTTTTGAAAATGATGTGATAAAATCAAATAGAAATAGAAGGCTGTGCGTAATTAACGCCCAGATAGATGAACTTAAGCTTACATAGCACATAAGATGGCGTATTGTAAGGTCAATATAATCATAGTAAATATAGTTAAAGAGGTGTCAGTTAATGAGTGAAGTATCTACAATGGAGAGAGTTATTCGTTCGGATGTATCGATGGAAGAGTGTAAGAAGATAGAGAAGGTGCTTAGAAAGAATAACATTTCATATTTTGAAAGATGGAAGTTTCATACAGGATTATTGAAGTTCCTTAACAATGACAAGAATGCAAAGTGTGATATTCTTGTTCATATGGATTCTTTTGAAAAGGCGAAGTCGTTATTAGAACAGAATAATTAGAATATGTACATATAAGCTGTGGTATGATGCTTCATATCACAGCTTTTTAGGATATGCATGGCATGGTTGTTATAATTTACACATAACAGAACGGAGTTAATATATGATAAAGCATAATTGTGTCAGTACACTAAATAGTGTTATAAAAAGAAATGTAAAGAAAAATATGTCACTGCTGGCAGGTATTACAATGGTGTCAGCACTTGTTTTAACAGGCTGTGGCAAAAAGGTAGAGGTAAGCAGAGATGTAGTTGGTGATGGCAGTAATAATGAGGTGGTAACAGAACAGACAACAAGGGATACACATCCTTATGATATATCGCTCACATTTACAGGAGATATTAATCTTGCAGAGGGAGAGCCTACCACAAAAGAACTTGATAAGAATGACGGTGATATAACAAAGTGCATATCGCCGGAACTTATAAAATATATGAAAGATGCAGATATAACACTTGTTAATAATGAGTTCTGTTATAGTGACCGTGGTGAGCCGCTTGCTAATAAAATGTGGACGTTCAGGGCTAAGCCAGAGCGTGCAAAGGTGTTTAATTCACTTGGAGTAGATGTAGTACAGCTTGCCAATAATCATGTATATGATTATGGTGAAGATGCCATTAATGATACATTTGCAGCGCTTGAGGCAGTTGGTATTCCATATGTTGGCGCGGGCAAAGACCTTGATGAAGCTATGAAACCTTATTATAAGACTGTTGATGGAAAGAAAATAGCAATAGTATCAGCCTCAAGAGCTGAAAAGTACAAGATGACACCACAGGCGACAGAGTCAACACCGGGAATTCTTAGATGTTATGACACAGAGCTTTTTATCCAGACAATTAAGGAAGCAAAGGAAAATGCTGACTATGTAATAGCAGTTGTTCACTGGGGAACGGAACATACAACAGTTCTTGAGGATGTACAGAGGTCAACTGCAAGGGATTACATAGATGCAGGAGCTGATATAATAATAGGTGGTCACAGCCATTGCCTTCAGGGAATAGAGTATTATGATGATAAGCCTATATTCTACAGTCTTGGAAACTTCTGGTTTGATGAATATAATGTTGATACTATGCTTGTAAATATACGAATAAGTGGTGATGATGACAATGAGGGAAAAGTTGAGCTGTCAGTAGTTCCAGCAGTTCAGGATGGAACATTGTCGGGATGTGTTACACGCATATGCACAGAAGAGTCTGATAAGAGCAGAATATTCGGGCTGCTTAATGAGGTCAGCATTAATGCGAATGTGGATGCAGATGGAGTGGTTACGCAGGTGAAGTAAGAATGTTTGAGATATAATTTTTGTATACGGACGATATAATATAAGCGGCTGCCTATAGCGCGGACAGTGTTCAATGCCAGAAGCTTTAATCGGATATTTCTAAGACTTTTCGTATAGGTAGTGGGGATGTACGCTACCGTTTGATACGGGACATCCTTGTCCCATATCAAACTTCCACAGACATCCGTGTCTGTGGATAGCTGTGGTATTAAGGAAAAGTCTAACAAATATCTCAATTAAACTTCAAGTGCATCTCACACTGTTCGCACTACAGGCAGCCGCTTATATTATGTCTGACAGTTTCATAATTTACTTATGATAAATTATGTCTTAAACTAGAAGAAATGCACGTAATGAGAGGGAGAAGAACATTGTAGGTTTCTTCTCCCTTTCGTTGTTTTATTTTTTAAATTATAGAATGTCATACACATTACTTAAAAGATTAAAATATAATATTTAATTAAGAAAAAAACAGCCCTAAGGCAAGGGAGTTGTTTTAGGAATAGTGCGAAAGGAACACTTGAAAGTTGATTGAGATATTTCTTAAACTTTCCATTAGTTACCAGCAACGATTTGACAAGGAGGTCAAATCGAGCGAAAACGAAACAGGACGTTTCGTATGAGCGGTTGCGTCTATATAAAAAACATAAAAGGAAAGTTTTAGAAATATCCAATCAGCTTTCTGGTGACTGAAGCACTATTACTGAAATAACTCCCTAGCCTTATGGCGTCCGTTTGTTAATATATTTATAATTTACACATTTTATTCATCCAGCGACTGCATATAAGCATGCATTGATTCTGCCACAACCTTGCTGTGTGCGACAGCCTCAACAACAGTTCTTGCGCCGTTTACAACGTCACCAGAGGCAAATATGCCAGGGCGTGAAGTGTGTCCGGTTTCATCTGCTTCAAGCAGACCACGCTTGTTAGCATTAAGTCCCTTTGTCGTATTAACAAGACGTGTCATAGGTCCCTGACTGATAGATATAATAACACTGTCAGACTCATATAACTTGTCAGTGCCTTCAACATCAGTGAAAGAGCCATCTTCATTTTCAATAATATCACGGAAAATAACACCGTTATCCTTGATTTCAACAGGACGTTTGTTAAATTCAAACTCAACGCCTTCAAGCTTGGCGTAGCTGTATTCGTACTGGCTTGCGGCAACTTCTTTTGTGATAGAAAAACATGTAAGATTGCGTACACCTTTTCTGATAGCAGTTCTTGCCACGTCCATAGCTGCATTACCTGCGCCGATTACGATAACACGCTCACCTAACTTATAACTGTCAGGATTGTTTAAGTAGTTGATACCAAAGTGGACATTTCCAAATGTTTCACCCTTAATATGTAGAGTATTAGGATTCCATACACCTGTTCCAACGAAAATAGCTTTATATCCATCGCGGAAAAGGTCTTCAATAGTGATGGCACTTCCGATAGTCGTATTAGGACGTACTTTGATACCTTTAAGTTCAAGATGACGGTATTCTATATCATCAAGCACAGACTTAGGAAGTCTGAACTCAGGAATACCATATCTTAAGACACCACCTATCTTATCCTTACCCTCAAATATAGTAACCTGATAGCCATATCTTGCAAGAATGATGGCGATAGTAATTCCAGCCGGACCAGAACCGATAATAGCAACTCTTTTTCCGTTAGAAGGCTTAGGACCTTCTGTCATCTTGTTAGCATAAGTGGTTGATATATAATTCTCTATAGTAGAAAAATGAACTGGTGCCCCCTTGCGGCCTAATACACAGTGCCCCTCGCACTGATTTTCGTGATTGCAGACAAGACTACACACAGTAGTAAGAGGATTGTTCTCAAACAACATCTTACCAGCTTCATCAAGCTTGTTTTCTTTAAGAAGCCTGATAGCCATAGGAATATTAGTGCTTATAGGACAGCCCTTCTGACACTGTGGTACTTTACATTGCAGACAACGATTAGCTTCATCCATAACATGTAGTGCCATATAATACCTGCTTTCTGCGCTGATTGCGCCGTATAATAAAAAAGCTAAGCTGCGGCATAATATAATGATTATATAAGATTACCAAAGCCGTCAGTGACAGGACAAATGGGCATAATCATTAAAGCTGCAGCTTAGTTATATTTTATCATATAAATATTAATATTAAAACAATAGATATTATTTTAACAAGTTTTTTAACAACTATTATCAGATTTATTTAATTTCTTTTATAAACATATACAATTCTGATGAATATGCTGTTGCATTATAGTTTCTGGAAACTGTTGTGCCATCCCCATATTCAACAGTTATTGTTAATGTGGTGCAAAGTGAATTAACATTTGCCAGCTTAAAGCCTATATACAGGTGTTCAAAATCCTTATAGTCAGCACAATATTCATTCTGGTGGTCAAGATAAAGGAACTTTTCATTGGAGTTAAACAGTCTGTAGGTGTGATAACCCCACTCTTCTGAATACTTATATAGTGAATGTTGCTCTCCATATTCATCCGGAATTTTATAGTCGTTGTCAGCGATCTCATCTGGAACAGCTTCTCGGGTTAAAATGTTAGTGTTCTCGTCAGAGGATGTCAGTGTAACTCTCTTAATATCTGAGCTGTTATCTGTAATCTGTATATTCAGGTCGAAGAATAAAACCCTTGAATGGGATGGTCCCCAACCCTGTGAGCTCCAGCCCTGAATGTCTGTCATGTGGTCAGCAGTGTCCTTGCTGTATGCAAGAGATAATCCCTTTGGGCCAAGCTCCTCGTTGTTTTCACCTGCATAGACTTTAAGGGTTGAAGTGCCAGAGCTGCTGTTTTTACTGCCTATAAAATTTCGCACACTGTATACACTAAAACACAGGAGGATAATAGCAGCGGCAGCCGCAAATATTCTGAAGATGTTTCTTCGTGAGCCGGCTTTGTGTGCTGATTTGGCAATCGTAGAAGAATTACGCTGAGCGCTTTTATCCTGTAAGCCGCTATCTAATGCTGACTTGTCTGGTTGTTTGCCTGCAATAGAAGAGCTGCTTTGATTAATATCATTTTGTAAGCCGCCATCCATTGCCTGTTTATCTAAATCTTTGTGAGCAGGATTATCAGATAAAGAGCCATTGCCGCCATCTGAGCTGTCCTCCTGCGTAATCGCCGCCATAAGCGTGCGATTTATAAGTTCATCACTTGCAGTTATTTTGTTACAGTCATTATCAAATGCTTCTTTAAAATTCATAATCCTTCACCTCTTTTCTTAATATTTCCCTTGCTCTTTTAAGCCTCGTTTTAACATTGTCTGTAGATATGTCAAGTATATCGGCTATCTCATTGGTAGAATACTGTTCGTGATAAAACAGATATATTACGTCTTTGTATTTCTGTGGCAGGGCTGCTACAGTATCCCATACATACATAGAATTGATGTCAAATTCTTTATATGTACTGCTGTTTAGCGGCGTGGATGTGCCACTACCATGAAAGGAGCCATTAGCTGTGTCCGTATTATCTGTAGCTGCAATAGACGAATTATCGTCATATCCGGAATTATCATCGACACTTTTTATTACTTTGGAATTCCATGAGCTTTTAAGTACATTAATACATTCATTGACAGTTACCTTAAGAAGCCATGACTTTATGTGCATATCTGATTCAAAGTTGTTGCTGCATGTGTATAACTTAACGAAAACATCCTGAAAGACATCTTCAGCTTCACAGACATTTTTCAGCTTCAAAAGCGCCATGCGGTAAATATCGTTACTGTACAGTTTTAAAATGCGTTCGTATTCTTTGATGTTATTCTGATACCCCATATTGAGTTCACCTCTTTTTTGTCTGATAGTCAGGGCTTATAACACTGGCATCAATAAGATGACAAAGACATAAGTTAAAAATTCATATCGTGAAAGTACGAATGAAAAAAATCCCCCTGGCATTATATAATACAATTACGTAAAGCATAAAGTGACATAATTTAATAAAAAATGGATTGTAAATAAAATTAAATTTATAAGAATTATAGATTAGATTAATAGAATATTTATTTTTGTACAATTTATTGTATAAGATTGTATAAGATTGTACTTTTTATGTATTTTTTGGTTGATGTATATCAAATTGCTATGTCGGAATATAATTTTTGTATTAGCATAATTGCATAAATATAAAAATAGCATTGAAAAAATCGTAAAATTGACCAATGGTCATTTACGCAAAGGTAGTAAACAGTCATAATTACCAACGTGTGATGGTGTTATATACATACATATATAAAGCAGTATTTATCAGGTATTTAAAACGTTTACGGACATTTCACAAAAGAAAAAGATTAATATGTGGATTCGGCGGTCAAAAAATAAAATGTAAAAATGTACAGATATAAATACATAAAGTTGTGCAAAATTTTAAAATATAACTAAAAACTTTGTTAAAAATTAAATTATTTAGCTTTACATTTCCAATAAATGGGTATACAATCCGCAGTGAGAAAACGAAAGGATAAGGAGATGGTTTTTTGAATGATTTAGCACAGAATCTTATTGAAGAACTTCAATGTGAGACCGTCTTTACGATTCCTGTTTTGGGTGGAATACCAGTTTCAGAAGCAGTTGTAGTTACCTGGATTATTATGGCTGTACTGGTAGTAATTGCATTTATACTGACCCGAAATCTTAAAGTGGACCACATAAGTAAGAGACAGGCGGTTGCAGAAAGCATCGTAACTGGTCTTTTGAATATGGTTCAGGGAATGGTTGGCGAAAAAGGAAAGGCGTATGTGCCTTATCTCACAACAGTTATGCTGTATATTGGTGTTTCCAATATCATCGGACTGTTTGGCTTTAAGTCCCCAACTAAGGACTTAAGAGTAACGGTAGCTCTCGCACTTATGAGTATTATTCTTATAGAGGCGGCAGGTATCTACCACAAAGGTGTTAAACGCTGGTTACACGGATTCGTAGAGCCAGTTGCAATCGTAACACCTATCAACATTCTCGAAGTAGTAACAAAGCCACTTTCGCTTTGTATGCGACTTTTCGGTAATGTATTAGGAGCCTTCGTTATTATGGAGCTTCTTAAGATGATACTTCCGGTTGGTCTTCCGGTTGTGTTCAGTCTGTACTTTGATATATTTGATGGTTTGCTTCAGGCGTACGTATTCGTATTCCTCACATCATTATATATTGATGAGATTACAGAGTAGTTCTGAACTTATGATACTGATATAACAATATAGTTATTATCAGACTGGCAGGGTCAGATATTAAGACACGTTAAAGCAGAGTTAGTTAAGTTTACATGTAGGCTGCTCGCTAAGATGAGAGCCTGTAATGTAATAAGCAGGCTTGTGGTGTAGGCGGAGAGCCTATAAAAATAAAGATATAGATATAATGTAGGTGTCAGGTTATCAGGTGTAAATGTTTATAAGACATTTGCAGGAAATACGGTATATATTGATAATTCAATATCAATAAATGTACAGAAAGCCGTATTACTACATTATAAGGAAGAAAAAGGAGATAAGATTATGAGTGGAACAATCATAGCTATTGGCGCAGGTATCGCCGTATTAGGTTCATTTGGTGCAGGTATTGGTATTGGTATAGCAACTGGTAGAGCTTCAGAAGCCGTTGCAAGACAGCCAGAGGCAGAAGGAAAGATTACAAAGACACTTATTCTTGGTAGTGCGTTGGCAGAGGCTACTGCTATTTACGGTTTCGTTATCGCCCTTATGATTATCGTTATGCTTGGTTAATCCGCAGGGATTAAGCATAAGGCATGATGGTATCGTATGTTTATATCCGGTATTATCCGGGTACATAATAAAAATGTATCTACATTATGATGTATGAATGTACATAAAATAGTTGTACATAAAATAATTGCACATAAAATATATCAGGTAGAATATAAGCATACAGATAACAAAGAATAGACTACGAAGAAAGGCAGGGAAATAAGATGCTCCAGTTAGATGTTTGGAATGTTTTATTTACAATTATTAACCTTTTAATTCTCTTCGTGCTTATGAGAATATTCTTATACAAGCCAGTTCAGAAGATTATAGCTAAAAGGCAGGAGGAAGCTGACAGACAGTTTGGTGAGGCCGCTGCCAAGCAGAGCGAAGCAGAAGAACTTAAGACTAAGTATCAGGCTGTATTAAGCGATGCAGAGAATGAGAAGAAAAAGGTTGTTTCTGAGGCAAGAAAAACTGCTGATGAAGAATATCAGAGAATAGTTGCTGATGCACATAAGACAGCAGCACAGATTAAGGATGATGCTGAGGCAGAGGCAGTAATGCAGAAGAAACAGATATTAAAGAAAGCAGAAAAAGAGATTGCAGATATGGTTGTCGATGCGGCTGCTAAGGTTGTAGCAGGTAACAGTGCAGATGCCAATTCGGCACTTTATGACACATTTTTGAATAAAGCAGGTGATAAATAGTGATACAGACAGCGATTGATTATGCATCAGAATTACATAAAACCGGTATGTCGCACGAAGAATTATCTTCTGTTAAGGATATTTTCGATGTTGTACCACAGGTTAAAGAAGAGCTTAGTGACCCAACAGTATCACTTGAGAAAAAACATCTTGTGATTCAGAAGGTATTCTCTAAGAATGTGAGAAATTTCTTACAGCTTTTATGTGATAATGATGATATAAGTTTATTTGATGAAGTATGTAAGGCTTTAAAGGAGCTTGAGATGACTCCTGAACAGAAAGAAAGTACAGCAGTACTTACTTATGTTGAGGCACCATCTGATGAACAGCTTGCAGGAATTAAGAGTTTTATAGCAAAGGAATTCCGTAATCAGAATATCAGGTTAGAGATGGTTCAGGATGCATCTTTAAAGAGTGGTTTCGTACTTAAGGTTGGTTCTAAGGAATACGACTGGAGTGAGAAAGCGCGTATAGAGCAGTTAAAGAGCAGTATTGCAAAGGCAGTAAGCTCAGGTAAGACTACGGCAAGCGAGGAGGGAATTCTTTCAATCCTTCAGGCTGACATCAAGGATTTCGAGCTTGCAGTTAAGGATAAGGAAATAGGTGTTGTCAACTGGGTTGGTGATGGTATTGCCAATGTTGACGGTATCGACCATGCATTTTACGGTGAAATCGTTGTCTTTGACAGCGGTGTAAAGGGTATGGTACAGGATGTAAGACGTGATGAAGTTGGCGTTATCCTTTTTGGTAGTGATGTTACAGTTAAAGAGGGAAGCAAGGTTGCACGTACAGGCAAGATGGCTGGTGTTCCAGTAGGTGAGGGCTTCCTTGGAAGAATAGTTGATGCCCTTGGTTCGCCTATAGATGATAAGGGAGATATCCAGGCAGATGGTTACAGGCCAGTAGAGTGCGAGGCACCAGGTATCACTGAACGTAAGTCGGTATCTGTTCCTATGGAAACAGGACTTCTTTCTATTGATTCAATGTTTCCTATCGGACGTGGACAAAGAGAACTTATCATCGGTGACAGGCAGACTGGTAAGACAGCTATCGCAACAGATACTATCATAAACCAGAAAGGAAAAGATGTTATCTGTATATATGTAGCTATAGGACAGAAGGCATCTACTATTGCTAAGCTTGTTAATACATTAAAGACAGCAGGTGCTATGGATTATACAACTATTGTGTCAGCTACGGCAGCAGACCCTGCACCTTTACAGTATATAGCCCCTTATGCAGGTACAGCTATGGCAGAATACTTTATGCACAATGGAAAGGATGTACTTATCATTTATGATGACCTTTCTAAGCATGCGGTTGCTTACAGAGCCATATCACTTCTGCTTGAGCGTTCTCCAGGACGTGAGGCTTATCCGGGTGATGTATTCTATCTTCATTCAAGACTTCTTGAGAGGTCAAGCCGTCTTTCACCAGAAGCAGGTGGAGGTTCAATAACAGCACTTCCAATCATAGAGACACAGGCAGGCGACCTTTCAGCATATATACCTACTAATGTAATATCTATTACAGATGGTCAGATATTCCTTGAAAGTGAGTTATTCTTCTCAGGTCAGAGACCAGCCGTTAATGTAGGTCTTTCTGTATCCCGTGTTGGTGGTGCAGCACAGACTAAGGCTATGAAGAAGGCAGCCGGAAGTATACGTATTGACCTTGCGCAGTACCGTGAGATGGAAGTATTTACACAGTTCTCATCAGACCTTGATGAGGGTACTATGAAACAGTTACAACATGGACGTGCACTTATGGAGCTTCTTAAGCAGCCTATGAGCCATCCGTTCAGCATGGCAGAGCAGGTTATTATACTTGTAGCAGCTAACGCACATATATTCAGTGATATTGAGCTTTCTAAGATCAAGGGATTCAGGGCAGATATGCTTGAATTCTTCCATAGCCAGCATTCAGAGATAGTAAATACTATCGAATCAACTAAGGATCTTACAGATGAGACTAAGGAAGCTATTATTGCAGCAGCTAACGAATTCAAGAGTGAAAGATAAGGGGGATTGCTATGGCGAATACTAAAGAAATTCAGGCGAGAATAAGTAGTATTCAGGATACGATGAAAATCACCAAAGCCATGTATATGATGTCCTCAGTCAAGCTTAGAAAGGCAAAGCAGAAGCTTGAGGATACAGAACCTTACTTTTATGGATTACAGGATCAGATAAAAAGTATATTATTTCATTTTCCTACTATGCAGCATCTTTTCTTTGATAACAGAAATGTAGATATACACGAAGATGTTAAAAGAAAAGCATTTATAGTGATAAGTGGTGATAAAGGTATGGCAGGAGCATATAACCACAATGTTTTAAAGGAAGCTAAAAGGCTGTGCGATGAGGCAGAGCAGTATAAGATATTTGCAATCGGAGAAACAGGAAGAGCTTACTTTACTTCACTTGGTTATAATGTTGAGGAGTCTTTCAGATTTTCTGCCAATAATCCATCTGTACACAGAGCCAGAGTTATAACGGAAGAGATAGTCGAACGTTATAAGAAGGAAGAGATAGATGAGGTATATATCGTGTTTACAAGAATGGAACATGGTATGAAAGAAGAGGTTCAGGTAGAACAGCTTCTTCCACTTAAGACTAATGAATTCATAAAGGAAGAGTTAGCAGAGAATGCAAGACAGGGAAAGAGTAATGGTACACTTGAGGACTTTGAGGGTAATGATGATTACTTTGTAATATATCCTTCTCCAAAGGTGGTACTTAATGATCTTGTATACAATTATGTTACGGGATTCGTATATGGAGCACTTGTTGAGGGTTTTGCGACAGAGGAAAATGCACGTATGGTTGCCATGCAGGCAGCTACTGACAATGCAGAGGCTATGCTTAAGGAGTTATCTATTGAGTATAACCGTGTAAGACAGGCAGCCATAACTCAGGAGATAACTGAGGTTATAGGCGGTGCGAAAGCCCTTAAGAAGAAAAAGATGAAGAAAAAAGCCCGGTCAAAATAATAAATGGGCTTTATACTAGGCAGAAAGAGGTGTAATTCACGTGGAAGAGATGAAAGGAAAGATAGTACAGGTTTCAGGACCTGTAATAGATGTCGAGTTTGAAGGCAGTTATCTTCCAGCTATCAAGGATGCACTTTATGTAATACAGGATGGTAAAAAGAAGGTTATGGAGGTTTCACAGCATACAGGTAATAATGTGGTCCGCTGCATTATGCTTGCTGCGAGTGAAGGTCTTTGTAAGGATATGGAGGTTATAGCTACAGGAAGCGGTATATCAGTTCCTGTCGGCGAAAAGACTCTTGGACGACTTTTTAACGTTCTTGGTGATACCCTTGATGATGGAGCTAAACTTGATGATGAGGAACACTGGAGTATTCACAGAAATCCTCCATCATTTGCAGAACAGAGTCCTGTAGTAGAAATGTTACAGACTGGTATTAAGGTAATTGACTTACTTGCACCATACGCAAAGGGTGGTAAGATAGGTCTTTTCGGTGGTGCTGGTGTTGGTAAGACAGTCCTTATTCAGGAACTTATAAGAAATATAGCTGCCGAGAGTGGTGGTTATTCGATATTTACAGGTGTAGGAGAGCGTAGCCGTGAAGGTAACGACTTATGGACAGAAATGAAGGAATCAGGCGTTCTTGAAAAGACAGCGCTGGTATTCGGTCAGATGAATGAACCACCTGGAGCAAGAATGAGAGTTGCAGAAACAGGTCTTACTATGGCTGAGTATTTCAGAGATGTAAAGAGACAGGATGTGCTGTTATTCATTGATAACATATTCCGTTTCGTTCAGGCTGGTTCAGAAGTTTCAGCGCTTCTTGGACGTATGCCATCAGCCGTTGGTTATCAGCCAACTCTTGCAACTGATTTAGGCGAACTTCAGGAGAGAATCGCTTCAACAACAAAGGGTTCCATCACATCAGTACAGGCTGTATATGTACCTGCTGATGACCTTACTGACCCAGCTCCTGCAACAACATTCTCACATCTGGATGCGACAACAGTTCTTTCAAGAAAGATTGTTGAACAGGGTATATATCCTGCTGTTGATCCACTTGAATCAACATCAAGAATCCTTGAGCCTGACGTAGTAGGTGAGGAACATTATAATGTTGCAAGACGTGTCCAGGAGGTACTTCAGAAGTACAAGGAGTTACAAGATATTATCGCAATTCTTGGTATGGAGGAGCTTTCAGAGGATGATAAGCTTACTGTATACAGAGCAAGAAAGATCCAGAGATTTTTATCTCAGCCATTCCATGTAGCTGAGAACTTCACAGGTACTCCTGGTAAGTATGTTCCAGTTGAGGATACTGTTAAGGGCTTTAAGGCTATACTTGATGGCGAAATGGATGAATATCCGGAAGCGGCATTCTTTAATGTAGGTACTATTGAGGACGTTAAGGCAAAGGCAGAGACATTGAAGTAATATCGCATTTTGCTTCGCAAAACAAGGAGGTATGGGTTGAATACATTTTCATTGAAATTAATAGCCTGCGATAAGGTGTTTTACGATGGACCTTGTGAAATTCTTATATTTGATGGTTTTGATGGTGAGATGGCTATTATGGCTAATCACGAACCTATGACCTGCAGTGTTGAAACAGGAGAATTAAGGTTCAGGGTGCCGGGTGAAACTACATGGCAGGAAGCTATAGTTTCTACAGGACTTCTTAAAGTTGAACACAACAAAGTTGATATAATAGTGTATTCAGCTGAAAGACCTGAGGAAATAGATAAGTTCAGAGCTGAGGCGGCGCTTGAAAGGGCGAAGGAACAGCTTGCACAGAAACAAAGCATTATGGAATACCATGTTTCAACAGCATCTATGGCAAGAGCCATGGCAAGACTGCGTGGGGTTAAGAACCATGATGTGTAGATAATATAACAGCCGTGCTGTACAGGACAGCTTTACATTTTAACATAATTAAATAATAGGATGTGGGGACACAAGGTCATTCAACCACTTATGAGTAAGCTCATGTGGGTTTAGACCTTTTGACACTGGTATCATAATAGATTATGTTTAGTGTAGTAGCTCTGTCGGCATGGCTGTTTGTTATATTATAATTGATATAAATAACTAATTCTTATTTATCTGACTTCTTAGGCTTATATTTTTTCCTGAATTCTGAGGGTGAAATTCCATTTACAAGCTTAAAAGTATCACCAAAATAGTTAGAGTTACAGAAGCCACATTCATCAGCCACATCAGAAAGACTTAAGTCGGTTTCAATCAGGTACCATTCTGCATGGTTTATTCTTGCATTTCTTAGGTATTCTGCAAAGCCAATTCCATGAAAAGCCTTGAACTTGCTTGAAAAGTAAGTTGGGTTAAGGTTTAAAAATTCAGCTACATCTTTAAGTGATATATTATTCTTAAAGTTTTCTGCGATATAGCGGGAGGCACTTATCATATCAGAGTCAATCTTTTTGTGTGACTTGTTTATGTAGTCTTTAACATCTTTATTATTACGGTCAGAGCGTATGAGCATAATAAGCAGATACTGGAAAAGCTGCCTTATGCAGCAGTCCGAATAATGGTCGATAATGTTGTATTCATCGATAATCTTATTGAACAGTGAGTTGATATAAGGCCGTTTTTCTGTCTCAATATAAAGAATATGTTCCCACAGGTTTTTGGCTGCCCAGTTGTTTCCAAGCACAGAGCCAATAGTATTGATATAGTCCGAAGAGAATTCTATATATATTCGTTCGGGTGCAGTATCACCTATATAACTTGTCCTGTGGATTGAGTTGGCAGGAATAAATATAACGTTACCGGCGGAAAGAGTGTATAACTTATCGTCTATTGATATAGTACAGTTGCCGTTTATGAGGTAAAAAAGTTCATAGTAAGTGTGGCTGTGTGCAGAATGCATGGCGTAATGTGGTTTGTGGATACTGCGTTCAATTCTGAATCTTGAAATGTTAGGTATTGTCTGTTTCATATGTCTATATATTCCTTTGTGTATAATTAAGAGGTGTTAGCGGATTGTGCAGGGACAATCCATGGACACCATCAAGTATATAATATAACACGTTGTGCATTATTACTAAAAAATATATCATAATTTATTAAAAATGCAACAAAATGTATTATAATACTGAAAATATCTGTATTTGATAGTCAAAATATAAAAATATAAGTTGTTATTTCTGGCGCATTAAGATATAGTTGTTAACATCTTAGCGGTTAATCCGCAATATCACAGGAGGTATTTTATGAAGATTAGCAGAAAAGCTAGAAAGCTTTTATCAGTCGTTCTTACGGTTGTTTTAGCGATTGGAACATTCCAGTTCGCACCAGGAGTAAGAACTATTGCAAAGGCAGCAGGTGCACCAGAAGCAGGTCAGAGTTATACTTTGAATTTCGCTAAAGCATTCAGCGAAAAGACACAGCTTAATGGTTACACATCTGAGGACGGGGTATTTAAGGTAATATCAGAAAATGATAAAGCATACTGGCATGATGGACGGCATGGTGCAGCACTTTATAACGGAGATAAGATTGAAGTTAAGGTTGCTGGAGATGCAGATATTTCATTAGGTCTTTGCAAGTATGGTCATGCAACATCATTCAAGATTACAGATGCAGAAGGTAAGGAAATAGGTTCTACATCAGGTAAGGCAACAACAGATGGTGATGTTGAAAAGGTATCTTACAGCGGAGAAGCAGCAACACTTACAATAACATGTGTTGGAGATGGTGAGGCATATCTTCATTCAGTTACAGTTGAGAATTATGCAAAGGCTGGTGAGGCAGAAAGCTTTACTATGATGCTTGATGATATCGCTAAGGACGGCGTTGTTGCTACAGGCGATTATAAGTATGGTGAAAGCACACTTACATTAGTTGGTCAGGGTGAAACACAGTATACAGTAAAGCCAGGAAAGAAAGTTACAGTTGATGGAAAGGAATATGACAGTTATACAGCTGGTAAGAGACATGCAGACAGTAACAATATTCCTACTATTCCAGTTGCAGGAGATGGTACATTAACAATATTCACTCCAGCAGCAAAGGGTACACTTACTGTTTACTTTAATTCAACATCATTCTTAAGAGTTCATGATTATAATACAGCAGATGGCTCTAAGAATGGTTATACAGATACAGACACAGGAATTACTTCATACACATTTGCAGTAATACCAGGACATACATATGTAATGTCTACAACAGGCAAGACTAACAATATGTTCTATGCTGGTTATCAGTATATAGTAGACAAGGAAGTAAGTGTTCCAGTTAAGTTTAATAATGTAGATGCAAAGTTATCCGACAGTTTAGAGGTAAGCGTAGTAGATGCTAATCTTGGTGGCAGTGAGATTAAGCTTACAGATGGCGCTAATGCAGACCTTCTTGAAGGACATACATACAAGTTATCTACTAATGATGGCGGTGTAAGAGCTGCTGTTGGTGACAGTGATACATTTACAGTTACAGGCGAAGCAATAGTTGTTTCTCTTTATGATGTACCAGATGTAACAGTTGAAGGTAAGATTACAGGTACTCCAGAAGGAACAGTTACAGAGCTTTCACTTGTAAATATGGTTAATGGACGTGAGTATAAGGCTACAGTATCAGGTGATACATACACTTGTACATTAAAGCCTGGTGAATACAATACAAATGTTGTAACAACTAATGGTGGTATTACACACGACAGAGTTTCAGTTAAGACTGAGGGAACAACAGTTAATGAAGTATATATAGAACTTCCAGCTAAGGAAGCAGAACCAGCAGCTTTCAAGAGCGAGATTAACGTGCCTGAAGATTATGCTACATTAAATGAAGCTTCAGACGCAATTCTTAATATGCAGGACAGACCTGAGGGAGAAGCAGGCAGAGTTACAATTAATCTTAATACAGACATATTCGAGCAGACAGTTATGGCAGCTCCATATGTAACACTTAAGGGTAATAACCATACTATCTCATGGTATTATGGTGTTGGTACTAACTATTATTCAGTAGACCCAGTTACAGGTCTTTATAATGAAGTACTTGCAAGAGATAAGTATTCATATGCAGAAGGTAACGGAAGTCTCTGGGGTGGTGTATTCATTGTAAGAGGTAATAACTTCATCGCAGAAGACACAACATTTAAGAATACTTATAACTATGAAGTAACAGAAGCAGAGAAGACAGATATCGCAGGTTCAACACTTGCAGTAGACAGACTTGCAGAAAATGCAGATGTTACAGCATATGTATATAAGGAAAGGTCAAATGCTTTCTATATTGATGCAGACAATATTGAGTGCTACAACTGTAAAATTCTTTCTTCACAGGATACACTTGGTAGAAATGGTTCAGCTAATTACAACTATCATACATACTTCCGTGATTGTGTAATCGGCGGTAATGTAGATTACATTTGTGGTGAATTCGCAGCTGTATTTGATAACTGTGAATTACAGTGGAAGACATATAAGGATGATGAGAAAGATGCTGCTAAAAATAATGCAAAGCTTGGTTATATCACAGCAGCTAAGACAAGCCCATATGTTTTCAGAGATTGTAAGGTAACAACAGATGGTGTAAGCACAGGTACAGTAACAGGATACTATGGAAGAACATGGGGTGCTTCATCTAATGTTACATTTATCAGAACACAGACTAATGGTTATGTATTAGAAGCCGGATGGGGTGAGATGAGCACAGGAGATGGTAAGACAGCTATCTTTAAGGAATATGCTAACTTATCAGGCGAAAATGCTTTCGTATCTAATGGTGAATTCAGTAAGGCTGATAACCAGACAGAAGCAGCAGTTGCCGATTATATTGAAACAGACAAGGTTTCAGCAGTTAATACAGTACTTGGATGGATACCAGTCCACTACGCTTATGATATTAAGCCAGTAGAGGTAGTTACTCCAGCAGAGAGTGATGTAAAGGCAGTTGAAGTATCAGATGACGTTAAGTTTGTTGATGAGAATAATAATGGAGTAGCTACAGGTTCAGTAAGCATAGCTAAGGAAACAGCAAGTGAAGAACAGGTGGCAGCAGTTAAGGAAGCAGCAGCTAGTGCAGAGAATGTAAATATTACAGACAAGGCAGAGATTGTTGATATTTCATTAAAGAATGAAGAGGGTAATGTTATTAAGCTTTCTAATGGTACACTTAAGATAAGCCTTAAGAAAGATGCAGATGTTGATTATACAAAGTATACAGTTGTTGTATATCATCTTAAGGATGACAACACACTTGAGAAGCTTGATGTAACAGTATCAGATGATGCAATATCATTTGTAACAGGCGGATTAAGTCCATTTGTTATTGACTATGTAGAAGTTCAGTCAGGTGATGATAACACACCATCAAAGCCAGACTCAGGCAACACAGGTGATAACACACCATCAAAGCCAGATTCAGGCAACACAGGTGATAACACACCATCAAAGCCAGACTCAGGCAACACAGGTGATAACACACCATCAAAGCCAGATTCAGGTAACACAGGTGATAACACATCATCGACACCAGATGCAGGCAATACAACTGAAACTCCTTCTACAGCAGAGACAACAGGCAGCACAACTGATACAACAGCTACAGCTCCTAAGACAGCAGATACAGCTCCAGTTGCTCTCTACTTATTACTTGTTTTCGCAGCTATGATGGCTTGCACAACAGTAGTTACAAAGAAGCGTGTAAGATAATAAAAAGTCTGGGAATAGTGTATTGATTTTCGCAGAATTATAGAAAAATAAAGGCTGCACCTTAACGGATTATGTTCGTTAGGGTGTGGTCTTTTTTTCTGAATTAATTAATGGATAAAATATTAGCCATTATTGACATAAATAATAAAAATGACTAAAATATTATCTATGAATAATATTTTAGATTTAATGAAAACTCCCAAAGATGTCAATAATGATATTGTAAAAAGAATGAGGGCAAGAAGAAAGGAGAAGAAGCTGACACAGGTAGAGCTTAGCAGACTTGCAGGTGTAAGTCTGGGTTCATTAAAGAGATTTGAGCAGACTGGTAATATATCGCTCAATTCGCTTATTAAGATTGCTTTCGTACTTGATTGTAAGGAAGATTTTGACAGTCTTTTTGCAAAAAAAGGATATTCGTCTATTCAGGAGGTTATAGATGAACAGCGTTAAGAAGCTTGATGTTATAATTGATGATATTAAGATAGGGACACTTGCGGTTGCAGATAATCATTTGTGCGCTTTTGAGTATAGTGATGAGTGGCTTGCAAAAGGATATTCAATAAGTCCTTTTTCACTGCCACTTGAGAAGAAGGTCTTTATACCTAAAGCATATACTCCATTTGAGGGTATTTTTGGAATATTTGCTGATAGTCTGCCAGACGGCTGGGGAAGACTTCTGGTTGACAGACTTCTTATGAAAAATAAGATTAATCCATACGAGGTTGATGCTATAAACAGGCTTGCTATAGTAGGAAAGAGTGGGATGGGGGCACTTGAATATTATCCAGAAAACAGGTTTATGCAGGAAGAAGAGAAAATGTCACTTGACGAGATAGCTGCTGAATGTGAAAAAATATTTGAAACTAATAATTCAGATAGTCTAGATACTATATTTCAGATGGGTGGCTCATCTGGTGGTGCGCGTCCTAAGGTATATTATGAACTTGATGGAAGTGAGTGGATTGTAAAATTTCCATCCTCATATGACAGTAAAGATATTGGAAGACAGGAATATGAGTATTCGTTATGTGCCCGTAAATGTGGGATAGATATGCCGGAAACACGGCTGTTAAGTTCGCAAAAATGTGCAGGATATTTTGCAGTAAAAAGATTTGACAGGGTAGAAGGAAAGAAGGTTCATATGGCATCTGTCAGTGGGCTGCTTGAAACATCCCACAGGATACCCAATCTTGATTATAATCAGCTTATGAAGCTGACATTTATACTTACTAAAAGTTATGAAGAAATAGAAAAAATGTATCGCCTTATGTGCTTTAATGTATTTGCACATAACAGGGACGACCATTCAAAAAATTTTTCATATATATATAATACTGAAGAAAAAATGTGGAAGTTATCGCCTGCATATGACTTGACATATAGTAATTCTATAGGCGGGGAGCATGCAACGATGGTAGATGGCAATGGCTATAATCCGGGAATGAAAGAGATACTTCAGGTAGCCGGAAATATTGGAATGGATAATAAAAGAGCAGAAACCATAGCAGAGGATATATATGAAATAGTGCGTTGTAACTTGCAGGAATATATAAAGTAAATGCATAGACTAACTGTTAAGACTGGAATAACCAGTTCTGGCAGTTAGTCTTTTTTTGCAATTAATAGTCTTTTTTGCCCCTCATTAATTAATTGTATTGCATACATACATATACAATGTTATATTAGCATTAGAAGATAATATTACCCTGAGCGTAAGCTGTATGTAAGTATTCTGATATATACTACATATACAAAGATTTAACAATTAATAAATATATATGTACGTGATGATTAATGGAGGAATATTTATGAAGAGAGGAAAGCTGCCGATGGAAGCAGTAGCAGTATAACAATATCACAGGGCGAGGTTGAATATAAAGGAAAGAGGTATAAAACAAGTGATACAGCACTTCAGGATATTATAGATGAATTTGAAAGTATATATGACAGATATGACTCTGAAGCTGTCAGCTTTAAGCTTGAGGATATTAGGAGTATCACGGTAAGAGACAATGGAACAGGAAAGTAAACGAAAAATATATAATTAAAACTAATGAAATGTGGTCTTTTTTTGCAATTTATAGTCTTTTTTTGCAGACCTTATTGTTATAAGATTATATCAGTGATAAATTATATCCAGCATAACATATGTTATGACATTTTAGGACATATTAGAACAGCATAAGTTCGTGTATAGTTAAAAGTAGTAAAGATATGATTATCATATTGGATTATAAGTAATATGAGGTAAGCAAGGTTGAGGATAGCTATATGTGATGATGAGAAGGTTGCTGCTGAATATATTGGTGAAGTGCTGGAGGCTTATTTTAAAGAAAAACAGTTGGAGTATAGTGTTGAATTATACAACTCAGGTGAGGCACTGATGGCACTTAGAGATAAGATACTGGCTTATGATGTTGTGTTTCTGGATGTTGCTATGCCGGATGCAGATGGTTTTGAAGTTGCCAGATGGATAAGAATGTTTTCAGACAAAGTAATTATAGCGTTCATAACAGCTAAGATTAATTGTGCTTCAAAAGGGTATAATTACAATGCAATAAGATATATACTGAAAAATAATAACCAGTTGGAGCAGTCAATATATGAATGTATGGATGCAGTCTTATACAGAACGAATTATTTTGGTGTAGACAGGAAAGTATTCATATGCAATCAGCAGGAAAAAGAGATTATACTTAATAATGTTATGTACATAGAAAGCAGCGCGCATAAAGTCCAATTCCACATAGAGGGAAAGGAGATGGATAACTATATTATTAGTGATAAGCTTAATAATATAGAAAAAGAATTAAGTGATTATAATTATTTTATAAGGGTACATCAGAGCTATATAGTTAATATGAAGTATGTCAAGAAAATCAGTAACTATCATATGTTTCTGAATAATGGTATTGACATAACAGTGCCTAAGACGAGGTATAAGGAAGTAAAGAAAGCAATATTAGAATTTAGTGCTAAGGTATAAGTTAATGGAGGTAAAAAGATGAGTGATTTAAAGGTAAATGTACTTAAAACAGTGAATAAGTTAACTAAGGAAATGGTTCAGAGAAGAAATGAAGCATGGCCTCCAGGCTGTACAGCTATTTTACATCAGCCTAAAAGACCAAGTGTAAAAGATAAGCAGTAGTATTGTATGGAGTAGCTGGATGCTTGAATATATTACTGAAATAACAATTCTGATTATTGAGATTATATGCTATTTTACTTTTTTTGATATATTTGCGATAAAAAGAAAAAGAAATAAGAGAGAAGTAATATTAGCATTTCTTGTATTAATATTCTTAACAAGATTATGCATACTTTTTTTGAGAGAGTATACTATTATTAAGATGTTAATAATGATAGTTATAATACTATTGATAATGTGGTTCTTGTATGATATTAGCGCTGTGAAAACACTGATATTAGTATTTTTTGTTGAAAGTATAATATCAACTATTGATTATATAGTAGTTATGATACTGACAAAACTGTATGGAGATATAACAGTATTAGAAGGTGCTTCAGGTTTAGTTGGCAGACTTATTATTATTCTGAGCAGATTAATATTATTTGCAGTACTTATTATTATAAGCAGGATTAGTGCTAAGAAAAGGAATACCGCTACTGCTGATATGAGTAGTAAGGAGTGGCTTCAGTTCCTGATATTTCCTTTATTTACCATATGTGCAGTTATGTTGATGGTGAATTCGGTAATGAAATCGTATCATAGTGATATAGTTCCTGTTTATTATATTATAGCTATTGGGCTTATTGTTCTTAATCTTGTTGTGTTCCATCTTATCAGTGAAATTCTTGAGCATTCACGTAAGATGAAGGAGGCACAGATTTTAAGGCAGCAGTCCATAGGTCAAGTTGGGCTGTATAATTCTATGCGTGAGAATTATAATATACAAAGACAAAGAACACATGAGTACAAAAATCAGATTGTATGTATGGATATGCTTATGAAGAAAAAAGATTACAGTAAGCTTGAAGACTACATAGGTAATATATCAGACGGACTGGATGCGCAGTTAGACATGGTTGATACAAACAATGATGTCGTAAATGCAATTCTTAATGCAAAGTATTACGAAGCTATAAAGAATGATGTTTTATTTGTGCTTAAGATAAATGACTTGTCGGATATTAAGGTATCAGATGAGGATATTGTTACTATATTGTCTAATCTTCTTGATAATGCAATAGAGGCAGCAAAGCAGTGTAACGTAGGAAAAAGGACAGTAAAGATAAAGCTGTTAAGTGAAGATGATGTGCTTACTATAGCCGTATCTAATACATATAAAACAGAACCTATGCTCACTGAAGATGGATATATACGCACAACTAAGAATAATAAGGAAGAGCATGGATGGGGGATACGAAATATAGTCGCAACATTGGAAAAATACAATGCAGAATACATTATTGATTATAAAAATGGAGAGTTTATCTTTTCAATAATAATGTAAGCAGTAGAAACCAGATGTCTTAGGGCATCTGGTTTTTTAATATATAAAATATAGTCATTATTCACATAATTGTAGTAGTTTATATGGTTAATATTTACATAATATTTTTTTGTATAGTCGTTTTTTGCAAAATACAGTCGTTTTTTGATAATGGGGTTGAATTAATCTTTTTATACAAGTAAAATATTAATGAGAAAAGGAATTATTTATATGATTGACAGATTTATAGCTAAGTTAATAGATAATATGATAAGCTCGGATATTATATCGGGTGATGATAAAGAAGCGTATATTTATGCGTATACGATTATGCTGGAGAAAGTATTGACATTAATTACTATAGGCATAATAGGTATAGTGTTGCACAGGCTTGTTTATATTATAATATTCTTGTGTACATTTATGTTTCTTAGAAGAAGAACAGGCGGTTTTCATCTTGAAACATTTGGTCAGTGTTTTATGGGAACTAATCTTATATGTGTTATCATTGAGGCATGTGACTTCGTATGGTTAAAGTATATGACACTTGTTATGTTTCTTTGTATGGTATCTGTTTTATACATAATATGTGTTGGTACAGTTAATCATCCTAATCTTGCACTTAGTGATATTGAATTGATGGAAAGTAAGAAGAGGGCAAGAATTGTAGTGGCTTTGGAAGTATTATTAACTATAGTTTTGTGTATTGTGGGGGTTGATAGAACAATAACAGGATATATGGCTATGGGTATTAACATATGTGCATTGTTATTGGTTATGTCAAAGATACAGAGCAGGATGAATAAGTAAGATGCTTGGTACATAGAAGGTTATTTGTTAGTTAGATTTCATGTATCTTAGGCATTTGAAGTTGGAAAGGGGTGATAGTAAAAAGGAAAGTATAACGTTTTGGAAAATATTAAACCATTTATGGCAGATTTTTCAAAAATGGTTGTAGAGAAGGTAACAAAAGAAATTAAATCATTAAGAAAATTTTAAAAATTGGAGGTAATTTGTTATGAAAAAAAAGATAGCGAAGGTATGTGCATTATCGGCAGTGTTTAGTCTGTTTTTATCAGTTAGTGCTTTTGCTGGACAGCAGACAAGAAGAGTGGAATATAACAATGAGTCATTTTCATCTGGTTATATGGATGATTACAATGTTTCACATAGTATACGTGGAACTGCCTCAGTACAGGCAAATGTTGGATGGGATGAAGGAGCTTCAGGTTGGGTAATATCAGCTAATTTTGATAGACCGGATGTTACTGTTGATGGAAATAGTATAGGTGTTGAATATAAAGGCGATACTGTATATAGAGGAAGCACAGCTCATCAGGAATTTGAATTGAATAATTCTGGACATTATGTTATCCCATATATTTCATGTGATGAATATGGAGATACATCATTTTGGGTTAATTCAAGGTAAAAGCTTATGAAAAAAGTGGTATTAAGTGCTATATTTTTTATGATGGCTATGTTGGCGGCGTGTACTAAATACCAGATAAATGAGGAACAGTCTGATAATAATAATC